>Ga0181588_10000471_pt1 | contig 36113 bp, 25 predicted proteins | sample 071ome_26_FD_148607 | JGI IMG/M metagenome (GOLD analysis project Ga0181588, IMG submission 148607) | Coastal salt marsh microbial communities from the Groves Creek Marsh, Skidaway Island, Georgia - 071409BT metaG (spades assembly) | ecosystem: Environmental > Aquatic > Marine > Intertidal zone...
CACGCAGACCTGCGTACTGAGGCGTGAGGCCTCAAGCGGACGCGACGTTGACGACGAGGCAGGCGGCATCGGCGAAATCGGAGAACGAGACCTGTTCACCTTCCAGCGATGCCATTTCGAATGCATGAAATCGGCTCATGCGGCGGCAGCGTACCGGCCGACGCAACCGGTCAGGTTGGGACTTGCAAGATCGTCACCAAGGTCGACGGCTATTCCGGTGGCCCGGAACGGAGCCGGGTGTTCGCCACACAAAGATCAACAAGCCACCAACCCCGACCTACGATCTTCCGATCCTCACTCGGACCGGCACGACGGAAACCCACTGCACTGACCCGAACAATTCGGCACGAGCCCTGGAGGGTCACGATCGTCAGGCCAAAGCGATGCTCAAAGAAGGCAGCCAACGAGTTGTAGCCAGCCAGCGCGATACCGGTCCGCAAGCGTCGCTCATCGGCCAAAAACAACACGGCCGGTCCGGGTTCTCCGCGCCGCTACGTCTCTCGCTTGGAGAAGCAGCGATACTGGGGTCATGGCAAAGATTCCCGGGGCCCGTTCGCTCGCTCACCTGGTGGCCTTTGGCGGGCTGATCGTCATTCTCACACCGATCTGGTTGATCGATTGCGGCTTGTCGCGCCTTCGGACCATGGTCCGCGCCGGCGGGACACGCGAGATCGAACGAATGTCGCTCAACAACACCGACCTCCCAAGTGTTCTTCGTCGTGGTGTGCCCGTGATCCTCACCGATCTCTACGAACGGCTCGAGCTAACGGTGCGACCCGATCTCCATGGTCTACGGTCGATCGGCGACGGTCATCCGTTTCCGGTCACCCGACACAGCGCCGAGCGGCCCTTCTTCCTCTACGTTGGCGACTACGGGGCCACGCGGGTCAGGACCGATCACCTCACCATCACCGAGTTCTTGGACGACCTCTGGATCGATACCGAAGAGCAGAGCACGTACAAGCTGTTCGCGCGCGACGGCCTCGGCGGTGGCATCGGTTCGATCATCGAAGAGATGGCGGACCAGCTCGAGCAGTTGGCCGGCCGAGCGGCCGACGTACATGCAAGTGGGATCTGGATCGGGTCGAAGAGAGTGACCACCCCGTTACACCACGACGCATGGACCGGCCTGCTGTTCCAGCCCGTCGGCTCGAAACAGGTCGTCATGTTCGGTCCCGAGGACCGAGGCAACATCTATTTCTCCTCACCGTTTCGCCCCACAAGCAGGTGGTCACGACTCCCGGCGCGGTCTCGAGAGGCCGACCGGTCGCAGTTCCCACGTCTCGCCCGCGCAGTTCGCTTCGAGGCCCGCTTGGGTGAGGGAGAGACACTCTTCATCCCGCCGTACTGGTCACACGAGGTCGAGGCACTCGAACCGAACGTGAGCATCCCGTTCCGTTTCGCCGCCCGACCCATCGATCATCTCAACCCAGGCTTCCTTCGCCCAGCAGTCGAAGTGTTCCACCGCAAACTCATGGCCCTCCGTCGCTGACAACATGACATCTCAGGGTTCCGTGCCGTCGGCGATCCTCACCAGCCGTTCAGGGCGCCTCGGCTATGTCCCGGCACTCGACGGACTTCGGGCGCTCGCCGTCAGCGCGGTGTTCCTCCATCACGCCGAGCTCCTCGATGGCGGGTTCCTCGGCGTCGACGTCTTCTTCGTGATCTCGGGCTTTCTCATTACAGCGCTCGCGATCGGGGAGATCGAGAACACCGGTCGCCTTGCGGTGGGTGGGTTCTGGGCGCGCCGGGCGAGGCGACTCCTCCCCGCCCTGTTCGCGCTATGCGCAGGCGTCGCAGTCTGGTCAGCGCTCACCGCCGAGGAGGCCGGGCGGGAGGTCGCGGCGACGCTCCTCTATATCGCCAACTGGGATCGGCTCCGCGAGGGATACGAGTACTTTGCGGCGTACGACCAACCATCGCTCCTCGAGCACACCTGGTCGCTCGCAATCGAGGAGCAGTTTTACGCAATCTGGCCCCTCGTGATCGTCGCGGTCGCCACTGGCGCGCGTCGAGCCGGTGTCCCCCTTCGAGCACCGTTGGCCACGGTCGCAGCCGTCATCGCCGTCGGATCGGTGGCCTGGAGTTGGTGGGGCGCGTCGGGCGGCACGGCACTCAACCGGCTCTACTTCGGGACCGACACGAGGGCGGTTGGGCTTGCCCTGGGCTGCGTTGCAGCCTGTGGTCTCGGACGCGGGACGCAAACCGGTGCTCGAGCGTCGGGGCGAGGGACAGAAGCACTCGCAGTGGCCGGCGGCGCGGTGTTGGTGCTCCTGGTGGCATCGACAGACGGCCGTGAACGCTGGCTCTACCAGTGGGGATTCGGCCTTGCAGCACTGGCATCGCTGGCGATCATCGTCGGAGCACTCGGAAGTGGCGCCACTGCGCGGCTGCTTTCCATGCGGCCAATGGTCATGATCGGGAAGGTCTCCTACGGCGTGTACCTCTGGCACTGGCCGGTGATCGTCCTCCTCGACGAGGAGCGGACTGGACTTTCCGGGGCACTTCTTTTCCTCCTCTGGATCGCCATCACCGCCGCGTTGACCGCATCCTCGTGGATCTTGATCGAACGCCGGGCGCCACTGCCGACCCGAGCCGCCCCGCACCGCGCACTTGCCTACGTCGGCGTCACCGTGGCGGTGGGACTGGCTGCCAACGTCACCTTGTCGCCGCTCGGCAAACTCGACAACGACGTTGTGAGCTCGCCGAGCTTGCTGACGACCAGCTCGGTACCAGCCCCAACAACGACGGCCGGCGATATCGCAGGTGCCGAGGACTCGCCAACCACCACCAGCGTTGTGCCGACACGGCCGCTTCGTCTCCTCATTCTCGGTGACTCGATCGCGGAGTCGATGGGTGAGCCGACCGCCGTGCCGCTTGCGATCGGTCCATTGCAGGTCGAGGTCACGAATCGCAGCATCATTGCCTGTCCGGTCACCTTCGAGGGCGACTGGCTCTTCGACGACGGTCGGCTGATTGGAGATCCTCCTCCGTGTGATTTCGACGACCGGTTCGCAGCCGATGTCGAGGAGGTCGACCCAGACGTGATCTTCTTGTTGTTCGGGTGGGCGGGTGGTATCGCCAGTCGACAGTTGCCGGACGGTCAAATCGTTGCCGCGTGCGACATCGAATTCGACGAGCGGTACCGAGCGGCCTTCGAGCGGCTGGTGGACCGGATGAGTCAGAAGGCAACGACCGTCGTCGCCACACTCCCGGAGGCAGGCTACCGGGACCGACCGACCTGCATGAACGACGCCATCCTCACCCTCAATGTGACGATCTATGACTTCGGGGAGTGGGCATGCCCGGCGGGCGATTGCAGCCAGACAGCCGCCCTCCGCCGAGATCCAGTGCACTTCGCGTCCACCCCTGAAGTTCGCGAGATCATCTGGCCCGCAATCATCGGTGGCGTGGTAAATGCTGTTGGAATCGACGCCGCCCTGGCTCTCACCGCGCAAGGGTAGATTGGGTTGGTGTCGACAGAGGTGCTGATCGAGAGGGTCCACGCCGGTGACGTTGCGGCGGCTGCGCTTGATCTCGTCGATGTCGGCGGTGATCTGTCGGTTACGGCTCGTGCGATCGTTGCCGCCTGCGAGACGATCACCGCACGTGTCGCCGATACCCGAGCCGACGTTGTGGCCTGTCTCGAACGGGCTGGCGTGCCGGTGGAGTCCGGACCGGCACCAGACCAGCAGCAGCGCCACACCCTGACGCTCGAAGTGGCCGACGCTTCCACTGCGATGCAGGCTGAGCGAGTACTGGTCGATGCCGGCTTCGAACCCTGGGCGAACTGGTCGAGCGGAGCACGCCGATCCTTCGAGCGTCACAGCGGACAACGGACAGTGGTCCGGTCCGGCGACGCCACATCGGTGGTGCATTTGCAGTGGGACCGTCGGTCAGCACCGAACTCATGGACCACTCGAGCACTACGCCCAACCGACGCCGACTGGGCAACGATCCGTCTACCCACACTGCTGTGGTGGGGGTATCCGGTGGTTCGTGTGCTTCGTCTCGTGGCGGAACGGGTCGGGCTCCGGCATCGCCACAACTCGAACCTCGGCCCGTTTCTCTCGACGCCGGTGTCACTGCTCGACCCTCTGCTCGACCTGGTCGAGGCTGCCCCAGGTGACACCGTCGTGGACATCGGCTGCGGCGACGGCCGACTCCTCGAGGCCGCAGCACGGCGCGGTTGTCGTGCAGTCGGGTTCGAAAACGACCCGGAACTCGCCGAGCGAGCCCGGCAGCGAGTTACCGACGCCGGGATCGACAACCTTGTCACCGTGACCACCGGCGACGCGCGCGGCGTCAGTTTGGATGACGCCGACATCGTGTTTGTCTTCCTTCCAACCGACGTGGTCGCCCGACTTCTCCCCGACCTGCTCAGGACCCTTCGGCCTGGTGCTCGTCTCGTTGCCCACGAGCAGAACCGGCTACCCGCCGGACTGACACCCCCACCCGACGAAAGCCGGATCGTCGTGTCCGAACAGGCCTTGACCGTGGCCCATGTCTGGCAACGATGAGCGACGACGTATCCACCCCCGTTTCGCTCAGCCCTCGCCGCGAGGCCGAATATGAGCCAACCCGAACCCAGCGTCTGATCTGGGCGAGTCAGCGTCGTCACCACAACCTCCCTGTGGCCAACATGGGCGAACGGATGCGTATCCGTGGTCCGCTCGACCCAAGTCGGTTCGTTGCAGCGTTTGACACGGTCGTGCGTCAGGTCGACGTTTTGCGGTCGGTGGTCAACCCTGATGGATCCCTCATTGGTGTCCTCGCCGCACCCCCGACATCAACTCTCGTGCTTGATCTCCCAGCCGCGGACCTCGAACGGTGGTCGGCCGACCGCATCAGCCAACCGATCGACGCAACCACCTGCGTGTACGACTCGGTCTTGTTGCGTCATGCCGACGACGACTGGACCTGGTGGATTGATGTCCATCACATCGCCATCGATGCGTGGGGAGCGGCGCGGCTGGCCGAAGCGGTCTCAACTGCCTACCTCCACGACGGATCCCCTACCACGGCTGATCTTGGTGCGCTTGTGTCCGGTCCATTCTTCGAATCGTTTGAAGCTACGAATGATGGCGTCGGCGAGCGGGCGGCTGAATGGGACGAGGATGCGCGAGTGGCCGGACCGCAGGCGCCACTCACGCTCTATGGGCCTCGAGGCGAGCGAACAACGGTGGTCGACCGTTGTCCGCTGCCCCGGGATGGCTGGCAGGAATCGCTCGAGGAGGCGCTCCAGGGTGAGTTCCGGGCGCTCTCCCCAGAACTCAGCCTCTTAGCCCTCTCCGCAATGGCGACGTCGATCGCAGTGCGAAGGTTTGACGGACGGTCGAGCCTGGTGGTCGGGGTACCGGTGCACCACCGATCAGGTCGTTGGGGAAGCAAAGCAATCGGGCCGATGATGGAGCTCTACCCGATGGTCATCACGTTCGATGATGAGGAGACCCATCGGGAGATGTTCGCCCGTACGGTCCGGTCGGTGATGCAGGTGTTGCGGAGAGCACGCCCGGGAGAGAGCCCAGATACACCGTTCGAGGTCGTGTTGAACGTCACGACTGCCCGGTGGGACACGTTCGCCGGGTATCCGGCCGTGCGTAACTGGATGCGGTCGGGTCATGCCGAACCCAACCATGCGATTCGGGTGCAGATCTTCGACGAATTTGATCCCTCGGTCGAGGGTGACCATGTCCTGCAATGGGAACTGGACCTCAACCAGGGACTCTCCACCGATGGTTCCCACCAAGCCCTGCCACAGCACTTTGCGACGATCCTGAAGGGCATTCTCGATGGGCCCGACGAGAAGGCCGGACGGATCGCTGTGGTCGACCCCCATGAGCGGCAAGCGTTGGCAGCGCTCAACCCGCAACCTTCGCCCCGATCGCTCACTCGTCCGGTTCATGAACTGATCCGTGAGCGTCTGCGCGCCAACCCCGACGAGGTCGTGGTCGAGCAGGGCTCCGCCACGATCACCGGCGACGAGTTCGACCGTCAGGCCGACGCGCTCGCCCAACAACTCGTCGCCGATGGGCTCCGCGTCGGTGACCCGGTCGGCATACGCATGGGGCGAAGCATCGAGGTCTTGATTGCGGTCCACGGGGTGTTGCGCGCCGGGGGTCGGTTCGTGTTCCTCGACCCCGACGACCCCGTCGATCGACATGAGACGATCGCAACCGATGCCGGCCTTTTCGCGATCCTCGATCACCTCCCGTCCGAGGAAGGCAACAGTGCCGACACCGCTGTGCCAGTCGAACTTCCGACGGTGGGACTCGACGACGGTGCGTACATCCTGTACACGTCGGGTTCGACCGGGCGCCCAAAGGGAGTACCGATCTCGCATCGGGGCCTCGCTGACTACCTCGACTTCGCCATCGACTCGTACTGCGATCCTGAGAACCCACCATGGGTCGCACTGCACTCGGCACTCGTGTTCGACCTGTCCATCACGAGTGTTTTTCTCGCCATGATGACCGGTGGGCGTACGGTGGTATTCGAGGCCGATCCAATCCAGGCGCTTGGCCAGATCGGCCGTGATGATCGCATCACGTTCCTGAAGGGCACTCCCTCACAGCTCGAGATTCTCACCCGGGTAGCGGATGGTCCACTCTCGATCGACACCTTCGTGGTCGGCGGGGAGGCGTTTCGACGTCCGGTAGCAGAGCGGGTGCGGACCCAATGCGCCGGTTCGGTCAGGATCTTCAACGAGTACGGCCCCACCGAGGCCGTTGTCGGCTGCATGATCCACGAGTACGTCCCAGAACAGGACTTTGGTGTCGACGTACCGATCGGTCATGCCGCGCCAGGCAGCCAACTTGTGGTGCTCGACGCGCTGGGCGAGGTCGCCCCGCCAGGGGTCTGGGGCGAACTCTTCGTGCACCGGCCAGGAATGGCGTCGGAATATCTCCATCGTCCGGAGTTGAGCGACGAACGGTTCAGGCCACTGCTGGTCAGGACCCTCGATCGGGAAGTGCTCGGCAACCCCCGCGCCGACCACGACTCCACCGTCTGGTACCGGACCGGCGATCGCGTTCGCGTGGAACGGCTTGGCGTACTCGTTTACGGCGGACGGGAGGACGACCAGCTGAAAGTCAGCGGCATTCGGCTCGAACCGGCCGAAGTCGAAGCGGCCCTGATCGCCCACCCGGCAATCGACACCGCCCTCGTTCGTCTCTGGCAGCCCACCGACGCCGCCGAGCGCAGCGATGTTCGGCGCTGCGAGCGGTGCGGCCTCGGCGTCGACGTCCCCGGGGTGGAGATCGATGCGCTGGGTGTCTGCTCCGTCTGTCGTCAGTTCGACGAAGTTGAACCGCAGACACGCGCATGGTTCCGCACGCCAACCGACCTCGACGAACGCCTGGAGGCGGCCCAGGCCCGTCGCACCGGAGACTACGACTGCCTGCACCTGCTATCTGGCGGTAAGGACTCGACGTACGCCCTTTACCAGCTCGTCGATCGGGGTTGGAAGGTACACGCCCTCACCCTCGACAACGGATTCATCTCCGAAGGAGCCAAGGAGAACGTTCGGCGCAGCATCGCCGACCTCGGGATCACCCACGAGTTCGCAACGACCGACGCAATGAACGCGATTTTCGCCGACAGTCTCGACCGCTACTCCAACGTGTGCCAAGGCTGCTACAAGACGATCTACACCCTCGCCGTGGCGCGCGCCGAAGAGCTCGGCATCCCGGTCATCGTCACTGGCCTGTCGCGTGGTCAGTTCTTCGAGACCAGGCTTGTCCCGCACCAGTTCGAGGCCGGCCGTTTCGATCCCACCGACATCGACGCAACGGTGCTCGAGGCACGGCGGGTATACCACGCCTCCGACGACGCCGTGACCGAGTTGTTGCCCGAGCAGCGAGTCTTCGACGATCCGACCGTGCTCGACCGCTTGGAGTTTCTCGACTTCTACCGATACGTCGACGTCTCATTGAGCGAGCTTTACGACTTCCTGGAAAACCGTGCCCCCTGGGTGCGTCCAGCCGACACTGGACGATCGACAAACTGTCTCATCAATGTGGCCGGCATCCGAGTCCACCAACAAGAGCGCGGCTACCACAGCTACGCCGAGCCCTACAGCTGGGACGTCAGGTTGGGACACAAGACCCGCCACGAGGCACTCGAGGAACTCGACGACCACATCGACGAGCATGAAGTCAACGACATCCTCAGCCAGATCGGGTACGAACCGAAGACCCATGGCGTCCTAACCGCCTGGTACCAAAGTGTCGACGGGGTCGACCTCGATCCCGACGAACTCCGCCGATCATTGCGTGACCGTCTGCCGTCTCACGCCATCCCCTCAGCATTCGTCCGGCTCGACCAGGTGCCGCTTGCAGCCAGTGCCAAAGCCGACCCAAATCTGCTGCCCGCCCCAACTCGCTTCCACCGACGAAGCGGCGAAGGTGTGCGTCCCGAGACACCGACCGAAGAGCGGCTCGCTGCGATCTGGGGCGAGATCCTTGCGCTCGACTCAGTCGGGATCACCGACGACTTCTTCGATCTTGGCGGTGCGTCACTCGATGCCCTCGCAGTCATTGCGCGAATCGACGCTGAGTTCGGCACTGACCTCCCCGATGCCACCGTGTTCCGCGCCCGGACAATCGCCGAGTTGGCCGAGTTGGTCGATGACGCCGACACTGCGGAGCAAGAAGTCGCCGTCGAACTGGGCGACGGTCCGCTGCCATTGTCAGCGGGCGAGGAGGCGATGCTCCTCGAGTACCGCCTCGACCCGACCGACACGCGCTACAACGTCACCCGGCTCTACACGCTCGACGGGCAGGACGGTCCGGTCGACGTCGAAGCATTGGAGCGAGCCCTTCGGGATGTGGTGATGCATCATGCGCCCCTTCACACCCGGTTCGATGCAGAACGGACACCCCTGGGGCCAGCGGAGGCGCTGACCTGGGAGTCGCTCGGGGAGCTGTCGACGGAAGAAATGGACACCTTCGCCGACAACGCTCGTCGAGTCCCGTTCGACCTCGACGCCGGACCGCTCGTGCGCGCCCACGTCGCTACCACCGGCCCCGACCGGACGTCACTCCTCATCGGAACACACCACATCGTGATCGATGCGGGAACCTTCGACGTACTCTGGGAACAGCTTGCTGCACGGGTAGCCGGCGCAACACTCCCCGCACTACCGACCAGTTACGCAGCACACGGGGAACTCCAGCGCCAGCAGCACCTCCGACGAGACGACGATCGAGACTTCTGGGCTGAGCGAACTGGGTCTTCCGAGTCGTCACCGCTCAGGTTTGACCCCGCCGTCACCGAAGCCGACGGATACCTGGAGCTGACATCGGAACTCACCACCGCCGACATGGCCTCATTGGGTCACACGCCGTTCGCAACGGCGCTGGCAGCTGCCGCCGCGGTCACTGCAACCTTCGCGGGATCGAGTTGCGCACAACTCGGTGTCACAGCATCGGCCAACGACCGCACCGACACCGTTGACGTCGTCGGTTACTACCTCAACACGCTTGCCCTCTCACTCGATATAGCCGCAGCTCCTCGATTTGATGATCTTGTCGCTGCAGCTGCGAGGGAAATCACCGATGCGCTCCCGCATCGCGCCTACCCCTTTGCGTCAGTCGTCCGTGACGCCCGGGCATCGGGCCGGACGGTGCCTGATGTCTCAGTAATGCTTGCCTATGAACGCCTGGCCCCTCCGACGTATCCCTTTGCTCGAGTTGAGCAACGAATCCTCGCCTCGGGAACATCGGTCAGTGACGCAACCTTTTTCGTCCAAGAGCGCGGCGAAGAGATCCGGCTTGGACTGGAGTACCGGGGTTCGGCGATTGGCAGCGCAGACGCCGCCCGGTTGCTCCAGGGATTCGCCGACGTGCTCCGACAAGGGGTTGGTTCGCCTTCGACCCTGACCGTCGAACTGACACGTCCACTTCGTGCGGCAGACCTTCATCATGGCTCGCTCCCGAAGCCGGCAACTGTCCTCGAGCGGATGCTTGACCATGTCGAACAGTCACCGACCGCAGAAGCGGTGATCGACGCCACGGGACGGAACCTGACCTACGGCGACTTCGCTGCGTCAGTTGAAGCCACAGTCATGGCCTTGTCCAACGTGATGAATGGCGCGCAGCCGCGGCGGATCGGTGTTGCCGTCAGTCGGTCGGTGGATTTGGTAGTTGCAATCTACGCTGCCCAGTTTGCCGGTGCCGCCTATGTTGCGCTCGATCCAACGCTGCCCGACGGACGACTGGAACGAATTGCGGCCGCTGGTCACCTTGACGCCGTGATCACCGACGATCTGGTGAGACACGGCCGCTGGGCCGAGGTCGCAGTCGGTGTGCAGATTCACGAGGCTGTTCCTGCGACATCTGCACACCTCCGTCGTCGCGTTGCGGCACTGACCCCCCACGACGATGCCTACGTGATCTTCACCTCCGGCTCCACTGGCGAGCCTCGCGGTGTCGCCGTTACCCACGCCAACCTGGCTGCAAGCACGGCAGCGAGGGACGTCTGGTACGCCGAACGACCGGAACGTTTCCTCGTGACATCGAGTCCCGGTTTCGACAGTTCGGTGGTCGGCTTGGCATGGCCAGTCGCAACCGGTGGTGCGGTCGTCGTACCGGGAGACGACGACGTGAGAGACGTCGATCGACTCGCAGCGTTGATCGAGGATTTCAACGTGAGCCACACCCTCATGGTGCCAAGCCTCCTGGGTGCGCTGCTGGACCGATCGCCCAAATCGTTGGCGTCGCTGAGGGTGTCGATCGTCGCTGGAGAGTCGTGCCCACGCTCGGTCGTCCTTCGGCACTTCGAGGCAGTGCCGCACGTCGAACTTGTCAACGAGTACGGCCCGACCGAGGTCACGGTATGGGCGACGGCCCACCGCCTGTCGCCGAGCGACGACCCGGTTCCGATCGGTAGACCTATCCCCGGAATAACAGCACGGGTTGCGTCCTCGACTGGTGAGCCGGTTCCTGCCGGGGTCGCTGGCGAACTCTGGTTGGCTGGCGAGGGAGTCACGGCCGGCTATCTCGCCGATCATGCGAGTACTGCAGAGCGATTCGTGGAGGCCGACGGTCGCCGGTGGTACCGCACCGGCGATCTCGTGCGCGCGGTCGGCGGCGTGCTTCGCTTCCTCGGACGGGTCGATGATCAACTGAATGTGGGTGGCGTTCGACTCGAACCGGCCGAGGTCGAACGATTGCTCAACACCATGGACGGCATCACCGCATCGGCGGTCGTCGCCGTAGGCGACCCACCACTCCTTGTCGCCCACCTCGAGACGGATGGTCCGATCGACGAGGCCCACCTTCGCGGCCATCTCGGTGAGCGACTGGCGGCGACTGCAGTTCCCCGCCGATTCGTCGCCCACCCGTCCTTGCCTCGGACCCCGAACGGCAAACTCGACCGCCAAGCAGCAGCAGAACTTGCTTTGCCGACCCCGTTGCCCACCCCGGAGATCAGGGGTGGGACCGCGACCGAGCGGGCGGTGCTCGAAGCCTGGAGCACGGTGCTCGCCCCGGCCCAGATCGACCTTGACACCGACTTCTTCGCGGCCGGGGGAGACTCGCTCACGGCGGTGGCGCTCGTCACCCGAATCGGTGATGCGCTCGGACGCACAATTCCGATCTCGACCCTGCTCGCCGGCCCATCGCCAACTGCGATGGTTCAACTCCTCGAGGCGGGCGATCGATCGTCGAGACCCTTCACCGCCGTGCGAATGCAGTCCGGCGCACCCGACAGTCCTCTCGTACTCATCACACCCGCCTGGTTCAGCATCTTCGGCTACAGGGACATGGTCGAAGCGTTCTCCTCCGACATCGAGGTCATCGCTCTCGACTACAACCCCGAGGCCAGCATGGCACCGATCCTGACGGTCCCTCAGATCGTGACGGCGATGGAACCAGCCCTCGACGACCTTCCCAGTGGCAACCGACCGGTGGTGGTGCTGGGCTGGTCGATCGGCGGTGTCGTTGCAGCCGAACTCGCCACCCGGCTGCTCGAAGCGGGACGGCCGGTCGATCGCCTGGTACTCGTCGACACCGTCTTCCCGACCGTCGACCGGGCACAGTGGTCGGTGCGGTGGTCGTATCGATGGTGGATGACCAAATCGTTGCTTCGCCCGGAGGGCTTGGGCGAATTACGCGAAGAAGTGTGGAGGTTCATCCGGCGTCGGTTACCCACACCGATCGATCGAGCGATCCGGTGGGTGACTCGGGTGGCGTCGACGCCGCCGGACGACGCAGCGCCCGCGGCCCCCGCACAGGCCGCGGTCGTCGCTGCGCCTGTGGGAGAGGTTCCCGAACAGGCGAACTACTTCGAGCCTCGACCACTCGAACTGCCGGTCACCTTCTACCGTGCATCCGGATCGAATCCAGGACACACCAGCAAGCTGTGGCGCACCATCACACCTGACTTTGACGAGGTCGTCGTCAAAGGGAGGCACAGGACTGTCAATTCGATCATGGATGCGGGTCGGGTCGGTCAGATCACCGCCGACATCGAACGACGGCTGCGCTGAATCAGTCGAGCGAGGTGTCGCTGCGAGCCCGCAAATAGGTGACCATCGACGCGACCATGTCGAAATGCTCGATGACGATGTCGCCGGGGTCGATCGTGATGTCGAGCCGCGATTCGATCCATTCGACGACGAGCACGATACCGAGTGAGTCGACGAGCCCGGTCAGGACGAGATCGGTGTCGGCCTCGAGCGGATGGTCACCGATGGCCACCTCGGCGCGGATGAACGCAACCAATTCCTCGGAGAACGCTCGGTGATCAACGCTCGACATCGGGCGCAGACTACCGGTCGGCCCCGTGGTCTCCTCGGTCATCCCCCACGCCGACCGCACGACCGACCGCGCGCCTGTCGACCTTGCCGGTTCCTGTCCGCGGCAGGTCGTCGAGACCGACGACGCGGGACGGCACGGCATAGCGCGGGAGCGTTGCAGCAAGCTGACGGATCAGGTCGGCGTCACGGCCGTCCACCGTCGCAGCCTCCGGCGACACGACGGCGACGAGATGGTCGTCACCGCTCGCAGGGCGGTCGACCAGCACTGCGGCAGCATCGATCCCGTCGATGTCGAGGAGGGCTGCCTCGACCGCCTCGACCTCGACGCGGTGTCCACGCACCTTGACCTGATTGTCGACACGACCCACGAAGACGAGGTTCCCATCGGACCGCTCCGCAATCAGATCGCCCGTGCGGTACCAACGTCGGCCATCCTCTTCTGCAATGGACCGTGCATCGAGATCCGGGCGGTTCCAGTACCCGCGCATCATGGTGTCGGAACTGACCAGCAATTCTCCGGGTTCACCCGGGGCCACCGGCCCACCCGTCTCGTCGACCAACCGAAGTGCAGCGCCGCTCCACGCTCGCCCGATCGGAATCGGGGCATCGTCCGTCGGTGGGGTATCGAGGTTGTAGACGGTGCACTGATTGACCTCGGCCGGGCCGTAGATGTTCGAAACGCGAGCGGACGGAATGGCTCGCATGGCCCGAGCAAGCGCCGCTGGAGGGAACGGTTCACCCCCGTACAGAATCCAACGCAAGCTCTCGAAATCGTGATCCTCGATTGCGCCACGGGCAACCATCTGGTCGATGACGTACGGCACCGAGTACCACACGGTGATGCGCTCGTCTGCAATGAGCTTTGCCAAACTCGCCGGGAATCGCAGCACACCGTCGGGCACCACCAGGACTGACGCGCCGACGAGCGGTGCTGCGTACAGCTCGAAGGTGGACTGATCGAAATGCAGTGGAGCGATGTTGGCGAGCCGGTCACTCGAGTCGATGGCGTAGGTCTCCGCTGCAAGCCGTGCATAGGTGAGGCCGCTGCGGTGGGTGTGGGCCATGCCCTTCGGCGTGCCGGTGGAACCGGACGTGTACATGAGGTAGGCGAGATCGTCGGGATCGACACCCGGCCGTGGTGCCGGTTCGAGCTCGACCAGACGGTCAGCTCCGACCGTCGACGAACCGGGACCCGAAACACTGTCGGCCAGCGGCGTGACCACGCCGGTGACCGATGTTCCCGCCGTGATCGCCACAAGCACATCTCCCGAGGCAGCGGTGACGAGCGCCGACGCGCCGGCATCACGCAGTACCGCATTGGTCGCCGCCACAGGTGCGAGCGCATCGAGGGGCACCATGACAGCACCGGCGCGCAGCACACCATGAACCGATGCGAACGAGTGGACCGACTTGTGCAGATGGACTCCCACCCGGTCGCCGGGCTTCACTCCCGATCGCAGCAGCGCAGTCGCGATTCGACCAGCGAGATCGCGGTACTCGCCCCAGCTCAGACGGCTCCGACCGTCGGTGATCGCGTCGGTGTCCGCACCGGCGATCGTGACTGCTGTGTCGAGCAGGTCGTCGAGCGTCTCGATTTCGGTCACCGGGTGCCGAGGCCTTTCTGGTCGGTCGCTACGCTTTCCTCGATGTCTACCCGATCCGACCCCGATGTGTCGCTGACCGCGAACGGCTTCGACGTCGATCGATCAGCCGGTCGATTGGGTGAACTCGAGCCGGCCAACGACCTGCTCGGTGATCCTCGAGCGCTTCGGGCAACGATGCAGGAACGCGGCTACCTGTTCTTTCGCGAGTTGATCGACCCGGAGATCGTGAGCGAGGCCCGCCTCGAGGTACTCGGCAAGTACGCCGTGCTCGGCGAGATCGACGATCGCCACCCGATCGAAGACGGCATTGCGGGGGATGGGGAGGCTGTGTCCGCGGTCAACCTCCGCGCGTTTTCGGAGAGCATCCGCTCTGGGTACTGGTATCGGCGGGTCACCGACGGGCCGGAGGTCCTCGGAGTTGCAGGAGATCTGCTCGACGGTGCCGTCCAGATCTTCGCCATGCGATGGCCCCGGTTCGTCCGGCCCGGAGAGGGCTGTGGCTTTCACTGTGACGGCCCGTACATGAATCGAGGGACCGACCGCATTTTCTCCGCCTGGATCCCACTCGGCGACGTCACGCCGACGGAGGGCGCATTGATGGTGCTCGAGAACAGTCATCGCTCCGAGCGGCTGCTCTCGGGGTACCTTCGGGCCGACGCTGACCGCGATGGGCTGCAGTGGCTCGACGACGATCCCGTATCGGTGCAGGAACAGTACGGGGACCGATGGCTGACCACCGATTTCGAGGCAGGCGACGTCCTGTTCTTCGGCATGCACACTCTGCATGGAGCGTTCGACAACCGGTCACCGGTGGGCCGATGCAGGCTTTCCTCGGACACTCGGTACCAGCGAGCCGACGAGCCGGCCGATCCGCGCTGGAACGGCGCTGACTTCGAGGGACACGGCGGAAGCCGCGTGTTCTATCCAGGCCTGGGCCGATGGAACAACGCCGACTTCCAAGACGAATGGAAGGATGTCGACGACCGAGGACGCATCGTCCTGCGAGAGGAGACGGATCGTGACCGAAACTGACGCCGAACTCCTCGCCCTCGCCCGTGCGATGACCGACCTCGACCACCCGCTGAAGCGTGAGGCAGCGGACTGGGCAGCTGCCGAACTGGGTCAGGCCGACCTCGTCGATGCCGATCATCGGTCCGTATTCGCGATCGACGACTGGCGGCGCTGCGCCGATCGCGGCATCCATCGTCTCATGGTTCCCGAGGAACACGGTGGCCTCGGAGCCGATCGGGCCACGACACTGCTCACCCTCGAGGGCCTCGGCTACGGCTGCAACGACAATGGGCTCACCTTTGCGCTTGCGAGCCAGATCGTGAGCTCACAGGTGACCCTCGTGCGATTCGCCACCGACGAACAGCGCGAACGCTGGCTGCCAGGGCTTCTGGACGGATCGATGTTCGCCGCACTGGCGATGACCGAACCCGGCTCGGGTTCGGACGCGTTCTCCCTGCAAGCGACGGCAGCGAAGCAGGCTGACGGGACGTACCTGCTGAACGGTCACAAGGCCTATCTGACCTTCGGACCCGTTGCGGATCTGTGCATTGCCTTTGCGTCGACCCGCCCGGAGGCCGGAAGTTGGGGTGTTTCGGCGTTCCTCGTTCCCATGGATCTCCCCGGTGTCGTCCAGGGTCCGTTGCGCGAGAAGATGGGCATGCGCACCACCCCCTTCGGTGACATCGAATTTCGCGATGTGGTCCTCCCAGCCGACGCCCTGCTGAGTCGCGAGGGGGCCGGCGCAAGCATCTTCAGCGCGGTCCTCGACATCGAACGGGCCTACGTGTTCGCTCCGCAAATCGGCGCGATGGAACGGCAACTGCACGACGCCACGGCGTACGCCCTCGAGCGCGAACAGGGTGGTCAACCCATCGCCCGCTACCAGGCGGTCTCTCACCGCCTTGTCGCCATGAAAGAGCGGCATGAGCACTGCCGGTTGCTGCTCTACCGGGCGGCGATGGCCGACGTGACAGGCCGAGGAATGTCGCTCGCTGCCTCTCTGGCCAAAATCGCAACCGCTGACGCCGGGATCGCCTCGTCGATCGATGCCGCCCTGCTCCACGGCGCCAAAGGGTACGTCTCGGAGTTCGAGGTCGAACGCCAGCTTCGTGATGCCGTCGGCGGGTTGGTCTACTCAGGCACCACCGACGTGCTGCGCAACATCGTCGCTCGGCACCTCGGCGTCGTCTGATCCTGCGGGTACCCCCACCGGCAGCAACCCGTCGCGTTCGACAGCGATCTGCCGAACTGCGGCAGCGATACCCGTGAAGACCATCGCCACCCAGAACGAGCGAGGCCAATAGACGACCTTGAGGATGATGTCGTTGATGCCTGCATCGACCTCGAACACTCGCTCCACCACCCAGACGCCACTCAACGCAGCGAGTCCCAGCGAACTGATCACCAGAATCGGTCGATACAGCCGGGTCTGGCGGAGCATGAAGAGACCCGGGAACGCAATGGCGATGATGACGAGTTGTCCGATCTCGATACCCACGTTTCGCCCGAGCAGGGAGACCAACTGCGTGCCTCGGCCGATGTCGAGTTCCTGTACGAGCCCGGCGAAGCCCATACCGTGAAAGAGCCCGAACCCGAAGGCGAGCGCCCATTCACGATGCCCGAGCACCGGGCGAAGGTTGTGGAGCGCTGCTGCACCGATCGACAGCGCGATCAGCGTCTCCACCAACTGGGAGGGCGGCAGCGGGATGAGGTCGAGCCCGGCGAGCGTGAACGTGATCGAGTGGGCGATCGTGAACATCGTGGCCACCAGCACAAGTCGCCCGAATGAGTAGGTGAAGCTCGGTGACGGGCTCCAGATCGAGCCCGTGAGGATCAGCACCGAGGTCAGCAGCAGCACGAGGATGAAGAAGATGTGGTCCGGACCGGTCTTGATGTGGTCGATACCGAGGTCGATGCTGTACCGGAAGTTGCGCCACTGGTTGGTCTCACCGAAGTCGATTTCGCCACCCGGTCGTTCTGCGGTGACGATCAGGAGTTCGTTGGCCTCCTCTTCGACGATCCCTCTCTTCCAGTCGTTGGACACCAGCACGATGTTGTTCCGGCCCGGAATCTCGTCGAGAAACGGCGCGAAGACGGTCTCCACCACCTGTGGGACTGCGTCGAGCGGCATGGCGACGGTGAACGGCAGGATCACATAGCCGTTGCCGTTCACCCCAACCCCCTCCTCGTCGAGGAGTTCGAACCCGTCGAAGGTCAGCTCCCACACCTCGCCGTCGGCCCCGATCGCGCTCTTGTCCGTTGCGTACCGCTGGAGACGGTCGAGATTGGCCTCGACCTCGGCACTGATGTCGGCGACCGAACCCGACAGACGCAGGCCGAACACCGTACGAATATCGGGGTAGGGCATCTCGACGCGGCCACTCAGGGAGGAGTCACCGACATCCATGTAGAGATACGACTCGTCGTTGCGGTGCGCACCTGCCGGAGAGGCGGACGACACCACAATAGTGACGGCAGCCGCCGCCCCGATGAGGACCCGCACAAACCGCAACACTCACGCCTCCCTGGCTTCGATCTCGCTGGAGACTAGCGAACGGGTGGCTCGATGCAGGACTCGCGACCCGGTTGAACAGCAACCCGAGCCGTGCCCCAACCCTGCGCCAACGGTGCCTTCCGAACGATGTGGTTCTGCAGCGGCCGCAGCTATGCCTTGGTTCGCGTCGCCGACCAGTGCGACAGCGCACCAGTTGGTTGGAATCGCTCAGGGCGGTCCTCTGCGGCGAGCGTGTCGGTGGCGAGCCACAAGCGTTTGAGCCAACGCACCTGACCGTGCTCGGGATCATCCTCGTACTCCCGACGGCCGTGCAAGACGTGATAGTTGTTCACGAACTGCATGTCACCCGGCTGGAACCGCATCTCGACCCAGTGCTCGGGATCGTCCACGAGCGCCGAGTACGCCTTCATCGCAGCCAACTGCATTTCGGTGAGGCGGGGTGTCGTGTCGTGCCGCTGGGAGGCCAAGACGAACTGCGGGATGTAGCGGATGAACAGACGATCACCATGCCGGGTGAACGCAGGAACGTGATAGTAGGGCCTCCCTCCGTCCGGCTGCTCACCCCGATAGTCGTAGGGCAGTCCCTCGTAGAGCACAGCGGCCAGTTCGGGATCCGACTCGGCCAACAGGTTGTGGCAGAGCAGGGCATTGGAGATGAGGCTCTCGCCACCGGCGATGCCGGGATCGAGACACAGCAGACCGACCAGATCGGAACCGTCGGAGTGGAATCCGAGCGCCGAACCACCCATCTCGTACCCGCGGATGTTCGGGTCGTCGGGGGACTTGCCGGCATCTTTGACGTCACCGAGCAGGTGACCGCGGGCGTTCTGGGCCCACGGGATACCGAGGTGCATGCCGATTCCCCAGTAGATCCACGACGCATCGTCGAAGCCGAGACGATCGACCGGGAGCCCGCAGATGCGATGGAAGCCCCGTCCGTTGATCAGTTCGTCGGCCATCTCGTCGAGCACCGACGCAAACGTCGGAAGCGGAAAGTGCTCCGCTCCCACGTCGAGCACTTCGTCGGTTGCCGCGCGTGCGAACGCCAAGGCCGCCTCGAGTTCGGCGATCTCGGTGTCGGTCAGGTGATGCGTCCACATCGAAGCATCGGCGACATCGGCGGCACGCCATTCGGCATGACGCTCGAGCGGTTCCACACGGTCGGGGGTCATGGTGGCGATCATGAGGACACTCCAGTACTCGCCGGGGCGGGTTGCGGGCCGCGTACGAGGCGGCCCGGCAATTCGCCGGTCGCCTCGCCGTCGCGATACGTCTCGACACCGGCGACGAAGGTGTGGCGGTACCCATCAGCTCGCTGCACGATGCGACGACCGCCAGCCGGCAGGTCGTAGAGCAATTCGGGCTGGCGGACGCGAAGGCGATCGAAGTCGATCACGTTGAGGTCGGCTCGGTATCCCGGCGCGATCACTCCACGATCCTCGAGGCCCACGACCGACGCTGTGTCGGCACACTGCCGCTTGATGAGGAACTCGAGTTCGATCTTCTCTCCGTTGCGATCACGGCCCCAGTGTTGCAGCAGGGTCGTGGGGAAGGAGCCGTCGCAGATCGTGCCGACATGGGCGCCACCGTCGGACAACGCCGGGACGGTGTACGGATGTGTCAGCAGCTCGCGGGTGCCGTCGAGATTGCCCTTGCCGAAGTTCGAGAACGGCACCCACAGCATGGCGGTCCCGTCGTTTTCCAGCATTGCGTCGAGCGCCACCTCCGCCGCCGCTCGGTCGGTGCGCTGCGCGATTGCCAGAATCGAGTCACTCGGATCGGGCTCGTAGTTCGGATCCTCTCCCAAGGCGAACATGATCTCGTACTTCTCGATCAGGCGACCGCCGACGGCCTGCATCTCCTTGCCCCCAGCCGCGGCGAGCAACCGGGCTCGAACGTCGCGGTCGCGCAGCATCTCGTTTCGTTCGGATCGCGGAAGATCGGCAATCTCTCGATACACCGGATTGACGAGGAACGGGTTGAGCGTGCACTCGAAGCCCAACAACACACCGATCGGGCGCACGGCGGTCTGACCGGTGACACAGAGGTCGTCCTCGCGGGCGTGCTCGATGTGTTCGAGAATGCGCCGGTGGTAGTCGTAACCACGCGGCGACTCGACCAGCGTGAAGCTCACGGGACGTCCGGACGACTCGGTCATCGCCCGGACGAGGGCAAATTCGGCATCGATGTCGGCGAAGTCGCTCACGAGTTGCAACACGCCCCGACCGGTGGCCCCGATCGCCTCGGCGATCCCGACGAGTTCGTCGCGGGCTGCGGTCAGCGTGGGAGTCGGCTCACCGAGGGACGTCTTGTGATTCTGGGTGCGACTGGTGGTGAACCCGAGGAATCCGGCGTCGACACCCTCGGCTGCGAGTCGTCCCATCTCGGCGATGTCGTCTGGTGTTGCGTCCTCACCCTTTGCACCGCGCTCCCCCATCACGTGCAACCGCAGCGCCGCATGTGGGACCTGTGCCGCAATGTCCATGTCCTTCGGCCCATCGAGCGCGTCGAGATAGTCCCCGAGCGTGTTCCACTCCCAGGTCAGTCCCTCGTGCAGCGCCGTTCCAGGAATGTCCTCGACCCCCTCCATCAACTGCACGAGACGTTCGTGGTCGGCGTCATGGACCGGCGCGAACCCCACACCACAGTTGCCGAAAACCACGGTTGTGACACCGTGCCACGAGGACGGCTGCATCGTTGCCTCCCACGTTGCTTGGCCGTCGTAGTGCGTATGGATGTCGACGAATCCAGGTGCAACGAGCATGCCTGTCGCATCGATCTCGCGCCTGCCGGACCCTTCGATCACACCAACCGCCGTGACGAAACCCCCATCGATCGCCACGTCGGTGACCCGCCGTGGCGAGCCGGTACCGTCGATGAGCGTGCCGCCTCGTATGACCAGATCGTGCGATGCCATACCTCCATGATGCCGCTTGCTAGGTCTCGGCGTCACGTTCGTGGCAACCTGTGTCCGTGTCACGCCCTTCACCGTTTCACGCCGCCGCCGAGATCCGTGCAATCGGTGAGTTCGGTTCGTTTGCGCTTGGGGCGCCAATGCTCCGCCGATTCCTCCCGACGGGCAATCGCCCCGTCTTCGTCATGCCGGGCTTTCTCGCCGACGACGCCAGCACCGCCCCACTTCGCAGAACGCTCGACTCCCTCGGACACGTCACCTACGGCTGGGACCTCGGTCGCAATCTTGGCCCTACTCCTGACATCCTCGACGGGATCGTGGAACGCCTCGACGACCTCCATCACGCACACGGTGAGATCGACATCATCGGGTGGAGCCTTGGCGGCATCTTTGGCCGCGAACTCGCTCGGGTGGCCCCACACACGATCCGTCAGGTCATCACGCTGGGCAGCCCGTTCCAGATCGCGACGCCCACGGACAGCAACGCGTCGGCGGCGTACCGATCGCTCAGCCATCTTCACGCACCCGGACTCGAGATGCGGGTACCGGCGTACGTCCGCGAACCCCTCGCGGTTCCTGCGACATCGATCTACACCCGCAGCGACGGTGTGGTCCAGTGGCACCACTGCCTCAACCACGACGAGGAGCACACCGAGAACGTCGAGGTGTACGGCAGCCATTGTGGACTGGGATTCAACCTCGCTGCCCTGATCGTGGTGGCCGACCGTCTGGCCCAGCCAGCGGACAGCTGGAGGCCATTCCGGGTCCGACGAGCGCTCCGGGGCCTCTTCCCCACCGCACCGACCTACCGAGTGCCGGCGGCCTGAGCGCAGCGGCCCGATTCGACAGATCAGGCCGACAGCTCCGGGCGATCCCTGAAGAACTCCAGGGCTTCCGGGTTCGCCAGCGCCTCGACGTTCTTGAGTTCACGCCCGGCCACGAGGTCACGGACCGCGAGTTCGGTAATCTTCCCGCTGCGCGTGCGGGGAATGTCGTCGACCGCAGCAATCACCGCCGGTACGTGTCGCGGGGTGACCTCAGCACGGATCCGTTCCTGGATACGCCTTCGGAGAGCATCGTCGAGTTCGTGGCCTTCCGCCATCTTGACGAACAGCACGATGCGCGTGTCGTTCTCCCATGGTTGACCGATCACCACGCTCTCCTCGATCTCGGGCATGGTGTCGACCCGTCGATAGATCTCCGCAGTGCCGATGCGCACACCACCGGGATTGAGCGTGGCATCAGAACGGCCGCTGATGACAAAGCCGCCACGCGCAGTACGTGAGATGAAGTCGCCGTGGTGCCACATCCCCTCGAACCGGTCGAAGTAGGCGGCGTCGTAGCGCTCGTTGTCCGGATCGTTCCAGAAGCAGATCGGTGTCGACGGGAACGGTGCGCGACACACGAGTTCGCCTTCGACCCCAGCCGCCGCCGATATGCCATCCTCATCGACAACATCGACAGCCATCGCCAGGGCCGGCACCTGAATCTCTCCCGCATACACCGGTGCCACCGGATTTCCGATCACCAGACATCCGCAGAGATCCGTCCCACCCGACATCGACACCAGATGAACGTCGGTCTTGATGGCGTCGTACACGAAAGCAAAGCCTTCCGGGTTCAGCGTCGAACCGGTGGAGGTGAGCGTTCGAACAGTCGACAGGTCGTGGGTTTCGAGCGGCCGGATCGCTGCATGAGCACATGCATCGAGAAACTTCGCCGACGTCCCCAACAGGGTGACGCCAACCTCATCGGCAAGATCGAACAGCCGGTTGTGGTCGGGCCACGTCGGCGACCCGTCGTACAGGACCACTGTTGCATCAGCTGCGAGGACCGACGCAAGCCAGTTCCACATCATCCAGCCAGCAGTCGTGAAGTAGAACACGCGGTCACCGGAACGAATATCGCAGTGCAACACCTGTTCAGTGAGGTGCTTGAGCAACACGCCACCGGCTCGGTGGACGATGCACTTGGGCTTCCCCGTCGTACCGGACGAGAACAGCACGTACCACGGATGGTCGAACGGCAGCGGTTCGAACGTGATCGTCGTCGCTTCGACATGGTCGAGCCAGCCCGATTCGATCACGACCACCGACGTGACCGTGGGCAACAACGACCGAATCTCGTCGAGTCGGGCAAGACAGTCGTGCCGCTTGCCGTTGTACGCATAGTCCGGCACGGCAAACAACACCGTCGGTTCGATCTGACCGAACCGATCGACCACTCCATCGACGCCGAAGTCGGGAGACGTCGACGCAAACGTTGCACCAAGCCCCGCCGCTGCAAGCATCACGGCACAGGTCTCCGGCCGGTTCGGTAGCCATGCGGCAACCCGGTCGCCAACTCCCACGCCGGCCTGGCGGAGCAGGACCTGAATGCGAGCCACCATGTCGTGCAGTTCGGCCCGTGTGACATCGACCGCTTCGCCGTCCTCACCCCGGAAGATGATCGCCAGATCGTCGGTCGGTTCGCCGAGCAGATTCTCGGCCACATTGAGGGTTGCGTTCGGGAGAAAGCGGACATCCCGAAATCGATCGGCGTCTTCGACAAGGCGTTCTCCGCGGTCACCGACGACCCCACAGAACTCCCACGCCTTGGCCCAGAACGTGTCGGGCGACGCCACGCTCCACTCGTGAAAGCGGTCGTAGGCAGCCACGGGATCAGAGGGAAGTTCGAATCCGACGTCGGCTGACACCGTCGTCATGAAGCGGTACAGATTGGTCGAGTGAATCCGCTCGAGATCAGGTGACCAGAGGGGCACATCGGGCATGCGCCCACACTACGGTCTCGGCGTGGCCTCGATACCGAGAGCGGCCGTTCGTCGTCCGATCAGCTACGGCATCAGCACCGTTGCGGCAGTGCTGTTCTTGGTGCTCACGCCCGTCGTGCTTCCCCTGCTGTACCTGACCGATCTCGCCACCGGTCGTGTTCGCGGCAAACGAGCACGAGTCTGGCTCCTCCTCGGCTCCACGATCTGGTTCGAGTACCTGGGAGTCTTCGGCGCAGGTGCGCTCTGGCTTCGCTATCTCGGGGGCCGGATCGACCACGAGGGTTGGCTCGCCGCGAACTACCGACTGGAGTTCTGGTGGTGCCGCCACCATCGCAACAACCTCCGCCGCTTCGCCGGGGTGCAACTCACCCTCCTCGACGACCAACCCCTTCGCGGTGGTCGCTCCATCGTGATCTCGCGACATTCGAGCCACATCGATGCGCTCGTGCCGCTGACCGTGCTCGAAATGGTCGGCCGAACCCCGTGCTACACCCTCAAGCAGGATCTGCAGTGGGCACCGGCAATGGACCTCGTCGGTCAACGAACCCACAACGTCTGGATCGATCGCACCCCTCGGCCCGGCTCACCGATGATGACCAAGATCGAACGACTGGCGAGGACCATGCCCCCTGACGGCAGTGCCGTCATCTTCCCCGAGGGGACCTTCCGCACCAAAGAGCGTCACGATCGGGCGATTGCGAGGCTGCAGCGAACCAAACCCGCACTGGCCGACCGCGCCGATCGCCTCCGATACGTTCTCCCGCCGCGACCGGCCGGCACACTCGCTCTGCTCCGCGGCGCGCCCGACGCTGATCTCGTCATCCTCGCCAACGTCGGTACCGAAGGCCGTAGCGACATCTCCGACATCATCGCCACGATCGACGAGCCCCATCCGATCACCGTCATGGCCACCCGTCATGCCCGTGCCGACGTCCCCGAGGACGAAGACGAATTCACCGAGTGGCTCGTCGACCGATGGCTCGAGATGGACGACTGGATCCACGAGCAGCTGATGACAGGTGCACACCGGTCATGACGTTGACCCCGCTGATCGGTCTGACGCTGCGCAGCACCAGTGGTATCGCCAGCTCCTGCCGAGACGCATGTTCACCTCGCGACGGCACTTCCCTGACCTGCAGCGCTTCGTTCACACACCACCGTCCAACCGTGGAGATCGACACATGACCGTACGACCCGCCGACCCTGCCGACCTCCAGTTCGCCATCGACATTGCTCGGCGTGCCGGGGCGATCACCCTCGATCTGTTTCGCAGCACCACGTTGCGGGTGGACCACAAAGGTGATGGGTCCCCGGTAACCGCAGCCGACCTCGCTGCCGAGACCTTCCTCCGCCAACAGCTGATCGACACCCATCCCGGCGACGGGATTGTCGGCGAGGAGCACGGCAACAAAGACGCCACAACCGGAAGGACGTGGGTCGTTGATCCGATCGATGGAACCAAAGCGTTCACCAGGGGTGTTCCGCTTTTTGCGACACTGATCGCACTGATCGACGAGCACGGTCCTGCTATCGGTGTGATCCACCTACCCGGACTCGACGAGACAGTCGCAGCCGGCCGGGGCCTGGGTGCCACCGTGAACGGCGAGCCGTGTCGCGTCTCGAATCATGTCGGTGTCGAGGGGGCCTACATCATGACCAGTGGCTTTTCCTACTGGCCCGATGAGGCCCTCGCTTCCATCATGGCGAGCCCGGCTGTGCTTCGAACGTGGGGTGATGCCTATGGCTACACGCTGGTCGCGACCGGCCGAGCGGAGGCGATGATCGATCCCATGGCCAACCCGTGGGACGTGGCACCGATGGCGGTGATCATCCCTGAAGCAGGTGGCACGTTCTCTGGCTTCGACGGTTCGACCGGACCTGACGCCTGGCGATGCGGTTCGGGCATGGCAACGAACGGCTCCCTTCAGCCGGACCTGCTCGAACTGTGGGGAGCCGACTGAGCAGCAGGCTCTCGCTCCCCAGCGATCAACCTGCGGCCAACTGATCGAAGATCTGCCGGTACCCGGCGTCGGGCTCCGACGGCGCAACGCCGAGTGGACTCTCACAGGTGGCGCCTGCCTCCGGAGCGGTCTCGGAAACTCGACCAAGTTGCGCTTCGGCAAACCTGGCCACGACAGGGGCGCTGATGTCCTCGACTGCGACCTGACGTTGCCATGCCGACACCACGATCGGATTCACGAGCCCGGGATACGGGGCGGCCAAGTAGTGGCCATCCGTGGCGACGAGCGCAGCGATGGCCTCGATCGCAGCGCCGGGAAGGTTGGGATCGTACGCAATCCAGATTGCGCCGTGTTCCATCGAATGAACGGCAGTCTCATCGCGAATCGGCTCGGTGTAGAAACCACACGCCTGCCATACCGGAAAATGTGCGCCACTCGTCGGGGGACTGGTCGAGTACTCCACGTCACACAGAACGTGGTCAACGGCCGTCGCCTCGTATTCGACAACAACACCGAGTTCGAGAGCGGCAGGCGTCGGCCGCTCGACGGTTGGGCACGGATCCCCGCTCTCGGCCCCCTGTAGATCATCCTCCGCCGGCGTGAGACCGCACGACGAAGCGCTGATGACGGCAAGCCCGACAAGCCAACCGGTGAGCAACCTGACACGACAGCTACGGCGAGCCATGGAACGCCACGCTATCGACTCCTCGAACGGCTCCCGGATCAGCGCAGTATCAACGACCGACGAGCACCGGTGCATCAGACTCGATCAGATTGATCCGTTCGAGACGATCGGCGAACAACGACGCATCGGCGATGTCCTTTGCATACACCGCCTTCCGGCGGGCAACCCGCCCACTGGACCGTGATGGATCGGGTGCATCAGCGCCGTACTGCGCCTCGATGCCCTCCTGCAACATCACCAGCGATTCCGACCGCAACTGACTGACGCGAGACTCGGTGACGCCAAGCAGCTCTGCCAAGTCCTGGCTGGTACGACCCTCGAGGAAATAACCCACGACAACGATGCGATGACGCTCGGGGAGCAAGCTGATTGCGTCACGGAGATACCCGTGCAACTCACGGTTCTCCAGTTCGAAGGATGGTTCAGGCGCCTGATCGTCGACAAGCACGTCGACGAGTGTGAGATCGTTCTCGATCCCATCCGCAGCTTCGTGCTCGAGTGCGAGTACGACGCTGCGAAACATCCGATCCTTGAGTTGGTCGAGTTCGCTTTGGCTCATCCCCAGCGCCTCGGCAATTTCTTCCTTGCTCGGCACTCGGCCAAGTTCGGTTGCGAGACGCTGCTCGACGTTCTCGAGTTTTCGACCGAAGCTACGAACCGAACGCGGGGCCCAATCGGCAGCCCGGACGGCATCCAGAATCGCACCGCGAATTCGTTGCGCAGCAAACCGTTCGAACGGAACCCCGCGGGATTCGTCGAACCGACGGGCCGCTTCGACGAGGCCCAGGGCGCCGGACCGCGCCAGTTCGTCACGGTCGACATGACGGGGGAACTGAACCGCCACCTGGAACACGATGTGCTTCACCAGCGAGAGATTCGCCTCGATCAACTCGGCCAGCTCGACCGGAATCGAGTCAGCGCCCAGGGTGGGGCGTTCACGTCGACGTGAAGCTCTCGTTCGTCGCATTGGCTGTTCTGTTTCGCCCAGAGTCATCGCCCAGCATCTTTCACGATCTCCGGGGAACACACCCCCGGACAGTTTCCAACGGAGCAAGAATCGACTCGGTCGGTGAAAACCTTTAGCGATCTTTTGCGATGGCAGACAGCTCGGTCAATTCGGCGTCTGCTTTTGCATTCTTCGGAAGGTTTCAACAGCGCCTTGACGATTCGTCCAACTTTTCCTGCCGTCGTCGTTCTGCGAACCCTGCGTTCGTTCAGACGAAGGTGGTGATTCCCTCGAAACGCACCGGCTTCACTCCTTGACCGGCAAGCGTGTCGAGCATGGAGACCGTGTCGTTGACCCCCGCCAGGCCCGAAGAGCCGGGAGCAAGCCGACCCCGAACAACCTCGAGCGTCACTGCGGTCGCCATTGCGCCCGCCGCAACCGCTGGACGTTCGACAGCCCCGAAGACCGAGACGCGACGTTCGACCCCCACTCTGCCGCGCAATTCGACGCGCACTGCGCCAATTCCTCCCTCTGGATGCGGTCGACGCAGCATCGGCAGGGGGGCTGTGAGTCGATCGCGACGCGTCGCCGCTTGACGGGCGGTCACCCGCTGAACCCGATCGAAGTGACCCACCAACAGCAGAGGGTCTGGCAATGCGGCTCGGTAGCAATCGCGGCCACCGACCGGATCGGGGAACCACGCCAATTCTCGACCCGATCCACCGGCACGACGCGTCCATCGACCATCGCGCCAGTCGACGCCAGTGGAGCTCAATGCCCGGTGATGTTGGCGAGCACACGCCGGACCACCCGTACCAACCTTCGCCACGTGAATCTCGTCGATCTCGTCGTAGTCGCGAGCGCCATGCCGGGCCAACAGACATGTCAGCCCAGGCATGAACCCTGCACCGACCACGACTGGGACGCCGTGATAGGTGGCCTCGTCATCGAGCGCGAGCAGACGCCGAACCTCCGATGTCTGGTTGGACGTCGTCACCACCGGCACACCTGCGTGGACTCCTCGGCGAGCGACGGCAACCTGACTTCCCGGCGGCGTTGCGACGACAATCGCGTCGTAGTGGGCTTCGATACGGCGGCCAACGCCACGCGTCACCCACCCATCAAAGGACGCCGTCAAGTCGTCGAGTCGTTCCTCGCTCGAGTCTCGGACCTCGAGTGCCTCGACGAGACCCGTCGATCGCAACTGCCGCGCAATGCGAGCGCCAGTCGCACCGGCGCCGAAAAGAAGGATTCGAGTCATCAGCGAAGGTCGTCGCCTCGCAACTCGCGCCAACCACCGGTTTGCGGCGGCACACCGCCGCTCCCCCGCACCCGAACCGCTGCTGCGACTGCAATCCCAACCGTGATCGCGACAATGGTTCGGCGAACGACAGCGATGAAACCTGCGCCCATGGACCCTCCCGATGATTCGACACGGGCGCCGCCGGCGCTGATGCCGGGGCACGAAGCGTGGGGCTAGCTGGAGTCGAACCAGCGACCTCACCCTTATCAGGGGTGCGCTCTAACCAACTGAGCTATAGCCCCGTGCGGCCGCCAACGTTACCGGTCACCATCGGCATTGGCGACTTCGTCGTGGGCCTCGTCACCAATGTCAATGTCTGATTCGATCCTGTTCTCAGCATCGAGCCTGTTCTCAGCATCGAGGTCGTCGTCGAATTCGCCCGCCTGGTCCATCACTGGCTCCTCCATCGTCTGGAGTGGCGGTTCGGGCATCGGGATGTGCACGGGACCAGGGATCGGTGCTGGTGGAACCGCTGCCGACGGTGAAGCACCTGTGATTCGCGACATGACCGTGCGGCGCGGGCGGAGGCGCTTTGGTCTGGGACGAGCTGTCTCTTCCTCGACGACCGTGAACCGAACGCCACCCGTCAGATCAGAGATCAGGTTGAACAGCACCGCCATCAGGACCGTGAAACCCGAACCGGCAACCACAACGACCAGGCCTCCGATGGCACTCGCACGGAAGATCTGATCGGCGTTGAACGTGAAGCTTTCGAGAGCGAACAGTTCCGTGATGAAGGTCTCGACGTTGTCGACGGTGCCCGAACTCACGGCAAGGCTCCAGAGGATGACGCCGGCGATCAGGAGGATCACCCACAAACAGAAGGAGAAAATCAACGCAACCTTCAAGACTGACCAGGGCTCGACGTGGCGAACCAGGCGCCGCACCTTCCGAGCGCGAAGCTTTCCCGCAGTGCGTCGATCCCGATAGGAGGGGCGCTGGACGGGTTGCGGACCGACCGGGGTCAAGCCCGGAGCGCGCTGAGAGGCGCCTGGCGCAGCATCGCCAGCACTGTCGAGATCATTCGGCAGCACAAGCTCTTCGCCTGTGGCGAGTTGAAACGTCGCGTCGTCGGGTTCGGGCAGCGTGCTCATGGACTGTCAGGAGTGTACGGGATTGGACCGCTGCGCCTCTTTCACTCTGCGCTGGAGCGGCCCTCGAGCACTGCGGCGAGATGGCCACGCCACTCATCGATGTTCTTGTATGCGGCAACGTCGGTCGGCATGGTGCGCAACTCCTCCCCCAATCCGGCGTCGACGCTCTCCAGCACGTCGATCAGTGGCCACCGGTGCACTCGAATCGTGAAGACTGCGGCATCAGGATGGCCGACCAGACGTCGGATGGTCTGCCGTTCGACCCGCATCCAGAGTTCATCGATCGGGTCGATCACAGCGGTGGGAGCTTGGCGATCCTCCACCGGGAGCCGTAGGCGATCGTCGCCGACCAGTGACCAATTGGGGCGCCACACCAACGACCCGGGCCGAAGACGATCGAAAAATCGGTCGACAGTATCGGCAATGTCCTCGTAGCGAGGGACCGGATCGTGAACGGCTCGCAGACCGAGACCAATCTTGTCGGCGGGGCTCCAGCGAGTGGGGAAGCAGACCGCCGCTGCGGTCAGCCGCCACCCCGCTGCACCGCGCTCGAGGAGACAGAGGTCCTCCTGTACAGCGCGCGCCGACCATTCGAGTGGGTGCTGTGCAGCACGATCGGGAGGCAGTGGAAGTTCCCGCTCGGTGAGCTCATCTGCGACGAGATCGGCGATTTCGGCCGCAGGCTCCTCTGAACCAGGAACGAAGGCCAGCGCATCGGCTCGATGCTCGCGCAACACTCGGCGCTTCTCGGCAAGATACGTGCTGTACGCATCGTCGAACTGCAGCCACTCCTCGGGGGCCAACCCTCGGGTCGCGAGACGCCAACGAAACCCGCCCTTCGCGAACAGCGAAACCGGGATGACCTCGGTGAAGGTGTGCGGCACACCACCAGTTTGACCTCAGCTCGGCACCCAGCGCACCACCGCGACTGCACGAGCACGCGCCCTCACGTCGCCCACGAGCACCAGCACCGTGACGGTCGACCCCACCTGTCGGTACTCGAGCAATGCTGCACCGTTGGCACTGGCGATCGTTCGCGCCTCTCGCTCACCGGCGGCGGCGCCGGCCAGCGCCGCTGCATCGGCGGCAGTTCGGGCCCGAGCTGCATCGTCGAGTACTGGTGCCATCCGGACCAACACGACGATCAGGCTCAACCCGATCATCCAGAGCAACATCATCCACGGCAGTGCTTGCCCAGCTTCGCCGTGCCAACACACGCGGCCCATCTCCACTCTCCATCCTCCGGCTCACGCCGGTTGCGTCGAGGGGGAAGCGAGATGGGGCGATGACGCCGGTCAGTCAGCGGTGGGCTCGTCCTCCGTGGATCTGTCGGCACCGTCGTCGACGATCGCATCCTCAGCGCCACTGACCAATGCGATCGAGGCCACCGAATCGTCTGCATCAGGAGTGATGACCTTTACACCGCTGGCTGCGCGACCCTGCCGGGAGATGTCAGCTGCAGTGGTTCGGATCAGGACACCCTTGCGAGTGACCGCCAGAATCTCGTCGTCGTCTTCCACGACGAGTGTGCCGACAACCGACCCCCGCCCCTCGACGATCTTGATGCCGACCACACCCATTCCACCTCGACCCTTTGTCGGATAGTCGTCGACGTCGGTCCGCTTGCCGAATCCCTGTTCGGTGATGTGGAGCAGGGAGGCGCCGTCTCGCGCAATGTCGCACGCAACCACAGCATCGCTTGGCTTCTTGAATTTGAGACCCACAACGCCCGCTGCATTGCGGCCCATTTCACGGACCTGATCTTCTCGGAAACGGATGGTTTGACCGAACCGACTCGACAGCAGGATGTCGTACACGCCGTTGGTCGGGATGACTTCCACCAGTTCGTCGTCGTCGTTCAGTTTGATCGCGATCAAGCCGGCGCGCAGCGACGAGTCGTAGGCGTTGAAGCGGGTCTTCTTGACGCGACCCTTGGCCGTCGCAAAGAAGAGGTATCGCTTCGTCTCGTAGTCGCGAGTGTCGATGATTGCTTGAATCGTTTCACCTTCGTGCAGTGGGAGCAGGTTGACGATCGCCGTGCCTCGCGACGTTCGACTCGCAACCGGTATCTCGTGTGCCTTCAGGCGATAGACCCGCCCACGGGTCGAGAAGAACAACAGATAGCTGTGGGCGGTGGTTTGGATCAGATGGGTGACGCTGTCCTCGTCTTTGAGTTTGGTTCCTGCGATACCGCGACCCCCGCGGCCCTGCGACCGGAACTCGTCTGCCGGTGTGGTCTTTACATAGCCAGTCGCCGTCATCGTGAACACCAACGGGTCGTCGTCGATGAGGTCCTCGATATTGAACTCGCCTGGATCGATCTCGAGACTCGAACGCCGATCCTCCCCGAAGTCATCAGCGATCGCTTGGAGTTCCTCGGTGATGACGGAGCGGAGTCTGGCGTCGTCGCCGAGGATCGCTTCGAGTTCACCGATGGTCTCACGAAGTTGCCCGGCCTCCTCCTCGAGGTCCGTGCGACCAAGCCGGGTCAAGCGGCCGAGTTGCATGTCGAGGATGTGGTTGGCCTGCACTTCGGAGAAGGCAACGGCTTCGCCCCCACCCGCTGGAACGATGCCGGCCATGAGCGCCTCTCTGGCGGCTCCCCGATCTTCGCTCGACCGAATCGTCGCGATGATCTCGTCGATCAGGTCGAGTGCATTCAACAGCCCCTCGACGATGTGAAGTCGCTTCTGGGCCTGATCCAGGCGATATTCCGACCGGCGGGTGACAACTTCGATCTGATGATCGACGTAGGCCACCAGCGCGTCGCGCAACGTGAGTGTGCGAGGTACGCCACCAACCAGAGCGACCATGTTCACCCCGAAGCTCGTTTGGAGTGGCGTTGCTTTCCAGAGGTTGTTCAGCACCACTTCCGGATTGGCATCGCGTTTGAGGGTGATCACGAATCGCGTGTCATCGCCGGACGACTCGTCATTGACATCGGCGATCCCGTCGAGTTCGCGGCTGTTGACCAGTTCGGAGATCTTGCGGGCCACAGCCCCTGCCGACACCTGGTACGGGAAGGCGGTGACCACCAATGCTTGCCGTTGACCTCGCTCGACCACATCGACCGACGCTCGCATTTTCACCGATCCGCGTCCGGTTCGATAGGCCGATTCGATGCCGACGCGGCCGAGAATCTGACCACCGGTCGGAAAGTCGGGTCCCTTGACGAACTCCATGAGTTCCTCTGTTGTTGCGTCGGGATTGGCGAGCAAGTGGGTGACGGCCGCACACACCTCGTTGAGATTGTGGGGTGGGATGTTGGTGGCCATACCCACCGCAATGCCCTGACTGCCGTTGACCAACAGGTTCGGAAAGCGGGCAGGCAACACCGCGGGTTCGGTGAAGTCGCCCGAATAGTTGTCGATGAAATCGACCGTGTCTTCATCGATGTCGGCCAGCATCTGCATCGCTAGCCGGTCGAGTCGGGATTCGGTGTAACGAGCAGCAGCCGGAGGATCTTCGGGAGAGCCGTAGTTTCCGTGAAAGTCGATCAGCGGATGGCGCAAGGAGAAGGGTTGAGCCATCCGAGCCAGTGCGTCGTAGATCGCACTGTCGCCGTGGGGATGGAAGCGTGCCATCACGTCGCCGGTGACACGGGCACATTTCACATGGGCTCGATCAGGGCGAAAGCCTTGGTCGTACATCGACCACAGAATGCGGCGGTGGACCGGTTTCAGGCCGTCACGAGCATCCGGAAGCGCGCGGCTGATGATGACCGACATTGCGTAGTCGAGAAAGGAGCTTTCCATCTCCTCTTGGATCTCGATGATCGTGACATCTTCAGGTTGTGTGTCTTCGACGGGTGTGTCTGACATCTCTGTGCGTGTACCTCTCTGCGCCGGTGTCGCCGGTTGGTGAGACCTCGACTAGAAGTCCAAGTTCCGAACTTCGCGAGCATTGGTGACGATGAAGTTCTTGCGCTGCTCGACGTCGTCACCCATGAGAATCGACATGATCTCATCGGCGATCGCGGCCTGTTCGACCGACACCTGCAAGAGCGACCGAGTCGCAACGTCCATCGTGGTGTCGCGCAACTCGTCCCAGTCCATTTCACCCAAACCCTTCAAGCGGGCGAAGTCCTTCGTGTAATTGGGCCGTTCAGCCAGGAAGGCTTCCTTGGCCACGTCGTCTTTGAGGTACACCGTCTCTTTGTTGGAGACCTTCGTGCTGTACAGGGGTGGCTGGGCGATGTAGACGTAGCCCGCCTCGACCAGAGGACGCATCTGACGGAAGAAGAAGGTCAGCAGCAGGGTACGAATGTGGCTGCCGTCGACGTCGGCGTCAGCGAGCAGGATGACCTTGTGGTAGCGAGCCTGTGTGATGTCGAACTCGTCGGCAAACCCGGCTCCGATGGCCGTGATGAGGGTCTGCACCTCGTTGTTTTTCAGCATCTTGTCGATACGGGCTCGTTCGACGTTCAGGATCTTGCCGCGAATCGGCAGGATCGCCTGGGTTTCAGGATCTCGAGCCCGCACGGCGGAGCCACCGGCCGAGTCCCCCTCCACGATGAAGAGTTCCCGCCGCTCGGGTTCCTTGGCCGAACAATCCTTGAGTTTGTCGGGCATCCCGGCACCATCGAGCAGGGACTTCGATCGGATCGCCTTTCGAGCATCGGCGGCAGCGACTCGGGCACGGGCTGCGTTCGTTGCTTTTGTGACGATCGCTTTGCCCTCCCCCGGATGCTCCTCGAGCCAATCCGCCATTCGCTCGTTGGTGACCTTCTCGACGAGCGATCGCATCGACACGTTTCCAAGTTTGGATTTGGTCTGACCTTCGAACTGGGGTTCGCCGATGCGGGCGGAAATGATCGCAGTGAGTCCTTCCCGAATGTCTTCACCGGTGAGGTTGTCGTCTTTTTCTTTGAGCAGCCCTTTGTCTCGGGCGTAGGCGTTCACCGTGCGGGTGACCGCAGTACGAAATCCCTGCTCGTGCATACCACCTTCGAGCGTGGCGATGCCGTTGGCGAAACTGTGCAGTCCGTCGGTGTTGAACCCGGTGTTCCACTGGAACGCAATCTCGACCTCGTGTGGGTTGTTGTCGATCTGCTCGGTGCCCGAGAAATAGCCCACCGCGGTGAACAGCGCTTCTTTGGACGAGTTCACATGACGAACGAAGTCGATGATGCCCCCGTCATATTTGAAGGTCACCCATCCGTCAGGATCGTCGGTGACGACGGTGGAACTCTCCCGGAGATCGCGCACCCGTATCTCGAGTCCGCGGTTGAGGAACGCCATCATCTGGAACCGTTCGACAAGCGTCTGGAACCGAAAGTCGATCTCGTCGAAAATCAGTGGATCTGGCCAGAAACGAACGGTGGTACCGGTGCGAGGCTCTCCTGCGTCGCTGCGGGGTGATGCACCGATGACTGCCAGGCGCTCCTGCAGTTCGCCGCCATTGCCGAACACCATCGCGTGTCGATCACCGTCGCGATCGATCTCGACCTGGACCCGGCGAGACAGGGCATTGACGACAGAGATTCCGACCCCGTGCAGGCCACCGGAGACCTTGTAGCCGTCACCACCGAACTTGCCGCCGGCGTGAAGAACGGTGAGCACCACCTCGGCAGCGGACAGGTCTTCGTATTTTGGGTGCCTGTCGACCGGGATACCTCGGCCGTCGTCGCTGACCTCACACGAGCCATCGGCCAGAATCGATACGTCGATACGGGTGCAGTGACCAGCCATGGCCTCATCCACCGAGTTGTCGACGACCTCCCAGACGAGATGATGCAACCCCGTCGGACCAGTCGATCCGATGTACATCCCAGGTCGTTTTCTGACCGCTTCGAGACCCTCGAGAACGGTGATGTCCTGTGCTCCGTACGACGATGGTTCAGTGGTGGTCAACGCGGACTCCTGCCCAACCGCTGCATGTCCCATCTCCGATGATCGATCAGCGGGATCTCGGTCATCGTCGTCGCTCACGGTTCATCTCCAAAATCCCTCTGTGAGCAGGCAAAATCGAGGGTTTCAGGGGTTCTCGGCGCCCGTGTCGAGCGCTGGTCGAGAGGGCCGTTCACGGTCCTGACATTCTACCAGTTACACGGGTGTGATTCGTGTCAGACGAGGCCGTGATTCCGGCCTGCAGACCCGGGTTTCAGGGTCGTCTCGGTGACCCTGAAACCCGGACGTGAACGCTGGTGATCCGCTCCGATCCAGTTGTCTCGGCCAGGCGTTCGAGGACCTGTTTCTCGAGCCACCGGAACTCGTTGGCCCACACCGAGTCGTCAGCCGCCACCACCAGCCGAGCCCCCTCGATCACGGCGGGCCGCGTGTGTCGGGCCAGATCGGGCCCAACAATGGAACTCCAGCCCCGGAAGATCCCGTCGAGCACATCCACCGACGGCGCGTCGAGATTCCCGAGTAGATGATCGAGACTCGTTGCAATCGGACGTGGGTCGCTGTCTCGTCGAGTCACGGAACGACCGATGTCACGTCACCACGGTGAACGCGGATCACCTGGTCGGGCTGAGCCCCCGGCGGAAGTTCGGCCGCCGTCGTGAGGATGTGTTGCCCGGCTGGGAGCGCTTCGAGGAGTGCGGCAG
>Ga0181588_10000483_pt1 | contig 35728 bp, 37 predicted proteins | sample 071ome_26_FD_148607 | JGI IMG/M metagenome (GOLD analysis project Ga0181588, IMG submission 148607) | Coastal salt marsh microbial communities from the Groves Creek Marsh, Skidaway Island, Georgia - 071409BT metaG (spades assembly) | ecosystem: Environmental > Aquatic > Marine > Intertidal zone...
CGATGAGGCTGGTGGAGGTGGTGAAGACCCACCAGGTGACCTCCACCTGACGGGAGTTCGCGATGATGAACCACGCCAGCATCACGCCCCCGCTGACCGCGAGGATGGCCTTCCAGTTGGTGTCGTTGCGGCGCCGGGGCGGCCGTCGGTCGCGCTCCATCAGGGCTCCTCCACCGGGGATACGCCGAGGATAGTGTCGACCGCGGTGGAGGGATCGATCTCCCGCGCCACCACCTGCTCCACCAGGGCGTCGAGGACCTGCGCGTCGGAACGGGCGGCGAGGTCACGGGCCATGCGCTCGAGTGCCAGCGACCGCAGGTGCCGGCGCACGCCATCACGCGCCCGCGCGCCCGCCGTATCCGTGGCAGCCAGGTCGGCGCGGTGGCGCTCCACGGCATCCCAGGCATCGGCGACGCCCTGGCCGTCGAGCGCCTGCGTGAGGATGACCGGGGGCACCCACCCATCGGGCGGCACCAACGTGAGCGCCGACTCCACCTCGCCGGCCAGGACATCGGCGCCGGGGCGGTCGCACTTGTTGATGACGATCACGTCGGGGATCTCCATAACCCCCGCCTTGATCGCCTGTATGGCATCACCACTGCCCGGCATCAGCACCAGCACCACGGTGTCGGTGAGCGCCTGCACCTCCACCTCGTTCTGGCCCGCGCCGACGGTCTCCACGATCACCACGTCGAAGCCCGCGGCATCGAGGATGGTCACGGCATCCCCCGTGGCCTCGGAGAGCCCGCCCAGATGGCCCCGGCTGGCCATCGAGCGGATGAACACCCCGTCGTCCAGGAAGTGGTCCACCAGCCGGATGCGGTCACCCAGCACGGCGCCGTGGGTGAAGGGGCTGGTGGGGTCCACGCTCACGATGGCGACCGTCATGCCGCGCCCGCGCAGCAGGCGCACGAGCGCCGCCGACAGGGTGCTCTTGCCCGCCCCGGGCGACCCGGTGATGCCCACGCGCATGGCGCGCCCCGCCCGGGGGTGCAGCGCCCGCATCACGGCGCGGCCCTCGGGGCCCAGCGATTCGGCCATCGTGATTGCACGCCCGATCGCCCGGCGGCGACCCTCCCGCACCCCGGCCACCACCTGCTCGGGCGTCATGGGGCCTCCTCCAGCGCGGTCCGCATCGCGGCCAGCAACCGGTCGGTCTGCTCGGGCGTGCCCGCGGTGATGCGCAGCCCGCCGGGCGCGCCGAACCCCGCGGTGGGCCGCACGATCACCCCCTGCGACGTGAGGGCACGATCGAGCTCCGCGGCGCGCCCGGGTCCGACATCCACGAACACGAAGTTGGCATCGGAGGGCAGCGGGTCGAGGCCGAGGTCGCGCAGCCCCCGGGCCATCCGATCGCGCTCGGTCCGGGCCATGGCAACCCGTGGCGGCAACTCGGCAGGTGCATCGGCCAGCGACGCCAGGGCCGCGGCCTGCGCCACGGCGTTCACATCGAAGGCGTTGCGCACCGGCCCGAGGGCCTCGGCCATCCCGACGGGACCCGCCATCCAGCCGATGCGCAGCCCGGCCAGGCCGTACGCCTTGCTGAAGGTGCGCATGGCGACCAGCCGCCTGCCCTCGCGCACCATGGCCACCGCATCGTGGCTGCCGTCCGGGAGGTACTCGGCGTAGGCCTCATCCACCACGGGCAGCACATGGGACGGCAGGGCATCGAGGAAGCATCCGAGAGCGGTGGGGTCAACCGCCGCGCCCGTGGGGTTGTTGGGGCTCACCACGGCCACGATCCGCGTGCGCGGGCCCACCGCCGCGGCAAGGGCGTCCAGGTCGTAGGCACCACGCGCGTCCAGCGCCACCGGGGTCACGGTGGCCCCCTGCGCCATCGCGCCCTGGCGATACGAGATGAACGATGGCCAGCCCATCACCAGCTCATCCCCCGGATCCAGCATTGCCATGCACAGGATCTTGATGAGGCTGTCGACGCCGTTCCCCACGATGATCCGGGCGGGCTCGATGCCGTGGATGTCCCCCAGTGCGTCACGCAGGGCCCACGCGCCCGGGTCGGGGTACAGGTTCTGGCCGCCCGCGGCATCCGCGATGGCACGCAGGGCGCCGGGGAAGGGCGGAAGCGGGCCCTCGTTGGAGGCCAACTTCGTGATGGGCACGTCGCCCAGCTCGCGCTGCAGGTCGGCCAGCGGACGGCCCGGCACGTACGCCTGCACCGACGACAGCGCGGGGCGCAGCAGGGCCGGGTCGAGATGCGGCGCGTCGGGCACGGCACGGAGGCTACACTCGCCGCCGATGCCGGAATTGGATGACCTGGGGCTGTTCCCGCTGGGACTGGTGCTGCTGCCCGGCGAACGGGCGCCCCTCCACCTGTTCGAGCCGCGCTACCGCCAACTGCTGGCCGACTGCGTGCTGGACGACCGCCCCTTCGTGATCCTGCAGGACCACGGCGACGGCGCGTCACCCATCGGCTGCAGGGCGCGCTTCATCGCCCTGGGCCGCCGCTTCGCCGACGGCCGCATGAACGTGACCGTGGTGGGCGAGGAGATCGTGCGGGTGCTCGAGGAGACCAGCGGGCGGATGTACCTGACCGCGTGGGTCGAGCAGGTGCCGGATGACGCCACGGATGCACCCGAACCCGCGCGCGCGGAGGTGCTCGACCTCTTCGCGCGCCTCGTCGCCGAGGTGGCGGGGTCGGCGACGCCGCCCCCGGTGCGCGACGACATCCCGCTCTCGTACGCCATCGCCGGGATGATCGAGATGCCCGCCGAGCCCAAGCAGGAACTGCTCGAGTGCCGCGACGAGCCCACGCGCCTCGCGCTGGTGCACGACATCCTCGCGGCGGCGCTCGAGGGCGCGGACCGCGAGCGCCTGGCCGCGGCGCGCGCCCGCACGAACGGCAAGGTCGCGCTGCCGTGATGCACGGCGTCGCGGTGGTCCGGCCCCGGCGCATCGCCTGGGTGGAGGGTCCGGACGCCTGCGACCTGCTGCACGGACTGCTGACCGCCGACATCCGGGCGGTGCCGGTCGGAGGGGCCACGCGATCGCTGGTGCTCGATGCCCAGGGGCACCTGGTGGCCCGCATCGCCGTCGCTCGTGATGCCGGGGATGCCTTCACCCTCGTGCTGGATCCGCCGCCGGCCCCGGACGGCGTGGTGGTGATCAGTGCCCACCATGTGTCGGAGGACGCCGAGGTGCTCGGCCCCGAGGACACCCGGGTACTGGTGGCCACCGACGACCTGGCCCCGGCCCTGGCCGGAGCGGGCGACCTGCTGGTGCCCGGCGCGATCCCGGGCACCATCGAGGTGCTGGCCGACGACCCCTCCGTGGTGGCGCGGGAATGCGGCATCGGCCTGGCAGCGGACGGGGTCCTCGAGGCCCTGCGCATCTGGAGCGCGACGCCCGCGATCGGCGTGGACACCTCATCGCGCACGCTCGTGCAGGAGGCCCGCCTCGACGATGCGGTGTCGTTCGACAAGGGCTGCTACCTGGGACAGGAGACCGTTGCCCGCCTGCACTACCGCGGGCACGCCAACCGCCGGCTGGCGCGGATCGCCCTTTCGGGGCCCGTCCCCGTCGGCACACAGGTCACCGCGGCTGGGCGCGAGGTGGGGACGGTCACCAGCGTGGCCGAGGTACCCGACCACGGCTGGACCGGCCTGGCGATGCTGCGCCGCGAGGCCGCCGACCACGCGGATGTGGACGCCGGCGGCACGGCCGGGCGGGTCCTCCCCGCTCCCTGACGAGCCGGTGCTAGCGTCGGGATCAATGGGAGTCGGACGCGATGATCGCGCGCGGGCAGCCCGCGAGTCGTGGGCGGTGCGCCTGTTCTACGACACCGATGGCGACCTGCGCGGGTGGCGGGCGCTCGGCGTGGTGGCGTTCCTCGCCGCCGCCGTGGTGTTCGGCACGGTGGTCGCATCGTTCGCAGGTGCGGCGTTCGGCCCGGACACCCTCGCGACAGCCGCGCTGATCGTGTTCCTGGGAATCAAGTTGCCGCTGCTCGCGTTCGTCTTCTGGATCCTCATGCGCCAGGGCGGTGGCTACACGCAGGCCGAACTCACCACGCGCGAGCGCACGCGCGTGCTGGAGAGCCTGGTGGAGCAGGCGCGCGCCGCGCGCAGCGCGCCGGACGGGGCCGAGCGCCTGCGGTGGGCCGCGCGCGAGGCATGGCGCATTGCCGACGAGGCGCCGGACGACGAGCGACAGGCCGCCATCGCGGTGGCGGTGGAGATCAGCGGCATGACCCCGGCCGCCAGCCCCCGGCAGCCCCAGCCACCGGCCTAGGCGAAGACCAGCGCGTCCTCCACCTCGCCGGCGGCGAGGCCGTCGGCGATCTTGTCGAATGCCATCGCATGCACCACGGCCGCGATGTCCTCCGCCGTGCCCGCAAGGGCCTCGGGGTGACGGGCCTGCACCGACACGCGCCCCACGAAGCAGGTCTTCACCGCCACCACCGCACCGCCCTCCACGACCTCCACGTTGAACCCCCACAGCGTGTGCGCGTCATCGGTCAGCGACGTGCGCGGGGGTTCGGCCCGCAGTTCGAAGGTGCGCCCCCCGGCCTCCACGGTGCGCGTGCTCACAGGTCCACCACCCGTCCTTGGTCGTCCACTCCGGCGGCACCGCCGCCGCGGCGGGGATCGCCCACGGCCCGCAGGCCCCGGGGGGTTACCCCTGCCACGGACACGCCGCCGAAGTACAGGTTTGCCTCGGTCCAGAGACGCAGGTCGAAGCCCTCGTCCCGGAGCGCCATGATGGCATCCGCGGGCACGCCGCCCTCCACATCCAGCCCATCACCCTCATGGTGGATGCGCGGCATGCGCACCGCGTCGGCGGGATCGTCGCCCGAATCCACCATCCCGGCGATGACCATCAGGATGGCGGAGCGCAGGCGGTTGGACCCTGCGGATCCCAGCGCGGCGACGGGCTCGTCGCCATGCAGCAGCATCGTGGGCGCCATCATTGACGTCATGCGCAGGCCGGGCGGCAGCGAGCCGAAGCCTGCGGGGTTAAGGTCGCTCTCGCCCAGCATGTTGTTCAGCAGCACCCCGGTACCGGGCGCCACCACGCCCGAACCCGAGCCGTTCGAGGACGACAGGCTCGCCATGCCCCCCTCAGCATCGATGGCGCTCACGTGGGTCGTGCCCGTGGGCTTCCGTGACGGCGGGCGGCCTGCCACCTCGGCGTCGCGCAGGGCGGCCCAGAACCGCTCGAGGAACCCCTCGTCCGCGAGGCCCTCGTGGAACTCCGGCCCGCGCATCGCATTGGCGCCGGCCTGGGCGGCGGCCATGCGCGCGTAGAACCCGGCCTCGCCACCGCCCGCGGGAAGCCGCTGCAGGTGCTCGAGCGCCGCGGCGATCAGCACGCCACCGCTGGAGGGCGGCGGGTTGGTCAGCACGGTCACATCCCGGAACGTCACCTGCACCGGCGTGCGCTCCACCACCCGGTAGGCGCGCAGGTCATCCGCCGTCACCAGCCCGCCGGTGGCCGCCAGGTAGGCCGTGATGCGCTCCCCCACGGGGCCGTCATAGAGGCACCGTGCGCCGTCGGCACCAAAGGCCTCGAGCGTCTGCGCGAGGTCCTCGAACACCAGGGCCTCGCCCGCGTCCGCGACGCGGCCCGCCGGAAGGAACTGCGCCGCGCTCGCCGGGGTGTGTCCCAGCATCTCGGCGAGAATGCGGTGCAGGTACGCGGCCTCCTCGCCCACCGCCACGCCTGCCCGCGCCAGCGCAACCGCGGGTGCCACCAGATCGGGCAGCGGAAGGCGTCCGAACCTCCGCGCGGCTTCATCCAGGCCGGCGAGCATCCCCGGCACCGCGACCGATGCGGGGCCGATGTGGAACACCTGCTCCGCGGTGCCGAAGGGCACGGTGAAGGCGTGGAGGTCTGCGGGGTCGAGACGACGGCCGGACGTCCCCAGCCCGGGCACGGCCACGAAGAAGTCGAGGATGGTCGCGGGCCCGCCGGGCGGCCGGACCATGAGGAAGCCACCGGCGCCGGGGCCCGTGAGCACCGCCTCCGCCACCGCGGAGGTGAGTGCCCCCGCGATCACGGCATCGGTTGCCGTGCCGCCCGCGGCGAGCGCCGTCGCACCCGCGCGCGCCGACAGGGGATGCCCCGCGGCGACCGCGCCCGTGATCACCGGGCGGTGCGCCCTAGGCGGCCGGTCCGCCGTCCGGGTCGGATGGCTCCCGGTCGTTGTCCACGGAGAACAGGCGGGTGGATTCGGCGTCCGCCGGGCCCGGGGGTGAGCCCTCGGGCGGGGCGGGAAGCTCGCGCGCCGCCGAGGGGTCGGCAGGCAGGTCGGCCGGCGGGTCGGGGGCCGCGGCCAGCGCGGGCGGCGCCTCGGGCGGTGCCTTGGGGGCAATGGGCGGCGGGACGTCGGCGGAGAGGTCCGGGGCCTCGGGCGGCTCGGCGATATCGCTGCCGCCGCCGATCGCGGCAGGCGCTGCCTGCGCCGGACGGGCACGGCGACCGCGCTCCACGCGGGTGGCAGGGGTACGCGATGCCGAGGCGGACGACTTCGCGGGCACGCCCGACAGGCCGGCCGCGATCACCGTCACCCACACCTGGTCGTCCAGGTCGTCGTCGATGGTGGCGCCGAAGATGATGTTCGCGTCCGGGTCGGCGGCATCCGCCACCACCTGCGCGGCCTCGGTCACCTCGATCAGCGACATGCTGGGGCCGCCGGTGATGCCCAGCAGGATGCCCCGGGCACCGTCGATGGGCGTCTCGAGCAGCGCCGAGGAGATCGCGGCGGTCGCGGCATCGGTTGCACGGCTGCCGCCGCTGGCGTACCCGATGCCCAGCAGCGCCGTGCCGGCGTCCTTCAGGATGGTGCGCACGTCGGCGAAGTCCACGTTGATCAGCCCGGGCAGCGTGATGAGGTCGCTGATCCCCTGGACGCCCTGCCGCAGCAGGTCGTCGGCCACGGCGAACGCCTGGACCACGCTGGTCCCGCGCTCCAGCACGCTCATCAGGCGATCGTTGGGGATGACGATGACGGTGTCGGCGGCCTCGCCCAGGTGCTGGATGCCCTGGTCGGCCGTGCCGGACCGCTTGTTGCCCTCGAAGCCGAACGGCCTCGTGACCACCGCCACCGCGAGCGCTCCCAGCTCGCGCGCCACCTTCGCGACGATCGGCGCGCCACCCGTGCCGGTGCCGCCACCCTCGCCCGCGGCGATGAACACCAGGTCGCTGCCGCGCAGCACGCGGCGCAGGTGCTCCTCGCTCTCGCGGAAGGCCATCTCCCCCAGGGCGGGGTCGCCACCGGTGCCCAGCCCGCGGGTGACCTCGGCGCCTACGGGGATCACCACATCTGCCCGGCTGCTGTCCAGCGCCTGGCGATCGGTGTTGATCGCGATGAACTCCACGCCGTGCACGCCGGCCTCGATCATGCGATCGACGGCGTTGCACCCGCCGCCGCCCACGCCCACCACGCGGACCACCGCGTGGCCCTCGGCGCGCAGCGGCACCTCCTGGCGCGTCTCGGCGGGGCTCTCGGACTGGAGGCCCTGCGCGCCGCCCTCACCGGGGGTGGTGCTCCTGAAGAGGTCCGCGAGCGGCCCCTCGCGCATGGACTGCTTCTTCACGAGGCCAGTCTAAGGCCTGGCCCGGACTGCGGCCTCACCTCGCGCACCGGACGTCGCATGCGCTCGAGCTCATCGGTCCACTTCCCGTCACGCTCCAGCACCTCGCGGGCCAGTTGCCGGTACCACCGCGCGGCCTGCCCGCTGGGATCGTACGAGAGGATGCTGCGGCCCTGCACCGGGGCCTCGGCGAAGCGCACGGTCTTGCCCACGCGCGTGCGGAAGACGGTATCCCCGAAGTTGTCCATCAGCACGTCCACGGCCTCACGGCAGTGCATGGTGCGTCCGTCGTACATGGTCGGGAGGATCCCGAAGATATGCACCTCGGGGTTCAGGTGCTCGCGCACCTGCTCGAGCGTGTGGGTCAGCTGGGCGAGCCCGCGCAGCGACAGGTACTCGCACTGCACGGGCACGATCACGCCCTGCGCGGCCACCATCGCGTTGATGGTGAGCAGCCCCAGCGACGGCGGGGTGTCGAGGATGATGTAGTCGTACTGCGATCGCACCGGGTCCAGCGCGCGCTGCAATGCGCGCTCGCGGCCGATCATGGACGACAGCGACAACTCGGCGCTCGCGAGCTCGATGCCGGCGGGCGCGATGTCGATCTCGCGGACCTGCACGATGTCCGCGATGGGCAGTGACTTCACCAGTACGTCGTACATGCCGTCGCTAAGGTTCTCGACGTCGATGCCCTGGCTCATCGAGAGGTTGCTCTGCGGGTCGAGGTCGACCACCAGCACCCGCTGCCCCTTCTCATGGAGGGCGGCGGCAAGGCTGAGCGACGAGGTCGTCTTCGCGACCCCGCCCTTTTGGTTCGCCATCGCCAGAACGCGCGCCTGACGCGTCATCTCATGTCCTCCAGGAAGTGTGCCGGTGCGCCTGTCGTTTCCACGCGCGCGGGCCGACTCCTCCCGCGCCACGTCACCCCGCGCGCGGGACCAGCGCCCCGGGCGCCACGGGGCCCCCGGCATACCCCGCGCCCTCGGCCGCCCGCACCATCCGCGCCATGGCGCCGGGTGCGACGGCCGTGGAGGCGCGGGTGCCGCCCAGCGCCTCCAGAAGCACCCCGTCGTCCAGGCGCGTGCTGGTCGATTCGTCGAGGAGGTCGTTGAACCGCAGCGCCACCGCGCGCGGCGCGGCATCGGCGCGCGCCACTGCCCGGGCACTCGCACGGACCAGCGCACGCGTGGCAGCGGGGTTCGCCCGCGCGAACTCCTCGGTCGCCACGAGCACGGTCGCCGGAATCTGCCAATCCGCGATCGTCCGGTCCAGGGCGGGCACCGGCGTGGCAAGGCCACGAGCCGTGAGCAGTTCGCCGAAGGGCGCCGGCGCGAGCGCGGCATCCACCACCCCTTGGCGGAACGCCTCCACCAGCGCCGCATTCTTCACCGGCACCACCTCCACGTCGCCCCCCTGGTCGGAGGCCCGCAGCCCGGCCCGGTCGAGCAGCAGGCGCAGGGTGAGGTCCTGCGTGTTGCCATGCGCGGGCACCGCCACGCGCCGCCCCGCCAGGTCACCGGCATCCCGGATGCCCGTGCCCGGCCGGGCCACGAAGCCCTGTCCGCCGGTCACGACCCCCGCGAGTAGCCGAAGGCGCCCGGGCGCCCGGCCCTCCGCCAGCACGTAGGGGCCCGGGCCGATGTAGGCCGCATCCAGCGATCCGCTGAGCAGCGCGCTCACCTCCTCGGGCCCGCTGGCGAACACCTGCGCGTCCACGGGCCGCCCCGCGAGGCCCGTGGCGAACTCGTCCTCGAGCGCGATCAGGGCCGGGCCGTGGGTGATGGTGGGCATCAGCCCCAGGCGCACCGCATCAGTCGCGCTGCCCCCGCACCCGGCGACCGCGATGGCCAGGACCGCCGCGCCGGCCATGGCCGCGACAGAAGCCCTAGCGCGCACCCACCAGGCCCCACCGCCGGTTGACCCAGCGCTCGAGGCGCGCGAACACCAGCTGCTCGGTGGCGATGCCCACCACCAGGATCACGAGGATCACCGCCATCACCACGTCGATGGCCCCGATCTCGCGGCCCAGCTCCAGCACGCCGCCCAGCCCGGCTGCGCCGGTCACCACGATCTCGGCCGCCATCAGCGCCCGCCAGGCGAACGACCAGCCCATCTTCAGCCCGGTGACGAGGCTGGGGACGATCGCGGGGAACACCAGGGTGCGCTGCAGGAACAGCCCGCGCGCGCCCAGCGCGCGCCCCGCCATCAGCAGCGTGGGTGATATCTGGTGCATCGCGCCGTAGGTGGCAAGCGCCATGGGCTTGAACGTGCCGAAGGCGGTGATCGCGAGCACGGCGGTCCCGTTGAAGCCGAACCAGAGGATGGCGAGCGGGAGGAAGGCGATCGTCGGGACCGCCTGCAACCCGGCGATCACCGGGCGGATGCCGTCCTCCAGCACGCGCGACCCGCCCGTGAGGATGCCCAGCAGCACCCCGGCGACGACGCCGATCGCCCACCCCTCCACGAGCCGGAGGAGCGTGGCCCCGAGATCCACCAGCAGCGCGCGCTCGGTGAGCAACGTGCCGAGGGTGCCGAGCACGTCGCCGGGCGAGGGCAGCTTGTACGGGTCCACCCAGCCGGCGGCGGTGACCAGCCACCACACCAGCAGGATGAGCAGCACGAACCAGCTGCGGCGGAGGAACCCGGTCACCAACGCCCGGGCTCCCCGCGAGGCCCGGGCCCTGCGGCCACCTGCGGCGTCCGCACCCCCCGCGGCGGTGCTCACAGGTCGACGACCTCGGCCACCTGGGCGCGCCGCGCGGCGGCGTCATCCACCTCGGCGCGCAGCCGCTCGAGCATGTCGTGGCGCAGGTCGAGCAGCGCGGGGTCGGCCTCATCCCGCGGCCGCGGGATGTCGACGTCATAGGTGCGCACGATCCGCCCGGGCCCGGACGAGAGCAGGTGCACCGTGTCCGACAGGAACGCGGCCTCGATGAGGTTGTGGGTCACGAACACCACGGTGGGTCGCGTCTCCAGCCATATCCGCTGGAGTTCATCCGACAGGATCGTGCGGGTCTGGGCGTCCAGGGCACTGAACGGCTCGTCCATCAGCAGGATGTCCGGGCGCATCACCAGGGCCCGAGCGATGGACGCGCGCTGGCGCATGCCGCCCGAGAGCTCATGCGGGCGCCGGTCCATGACGTGGTCGAGGTGCACCAGCCGCACCGCCTCGAGGGCGCGCTCCCGCCGTTCCGCCCGGCCCACGCCATGCGCGCGCAGCCCGTACTCCACGTTCCCCAGCACGGTCAGCCACGGGAACAACGCGGCGTCCTGAAACACCATCGCCCGCCCCTCCCCCGGGCCGTCGACCGGACGGCCCAGTGCCTCCACGCATCCGGCATCGGGGCGCAGCAGCCCGGCGATCATGCCGAGCAGGGTCGACTTGCCGCATCCACTCGGCCCCACGAGGCTCACGAACTCCCCGCGCCCCACGGTGAACGACGTCGGCAGGAGCGCCGGCCGATCGCTGCCCTCGTAGGTCTTGCACGCCCCATTCACCCGGATGGCGGGCGCGGCTCGGTCGTGGTCCCCATTGCGTGATCCGGCTCGTTCGCGCATCGCATGAGATCTAAGCATTACTTATGCGAGTAATCAAAGATTCTTCTCAACCACAGGTGACCCGGAACCGCAACGGAAGGCATCGTGCGCCGCGATCCGTCCGGCGCGCTCACCGGAGCATCCTTCCGCGCGGAGTAACCCCTGCGCCGGGTCCTGGCGCGCAGCCGCCGGGTCCGGTGTTACCCCCGGCGATAACCACAGCAGTGCGGCTGGCCCCGGTGTATCGGTTGGCGACAACTCGCCGACGCCGCCGCGTGCGAACGGGCTCCGCCCGTGCGCTCACGCGGATGGCCCGCCTGCGGTAGTCGCCAACCGATACACCGGCGCCATCCGCCTCTCGCGCTTTTTCGCCGGGGGTAACACCGGACCCGGCGGCGTCCCGGCGTGGGACGATAGGGCCTACTCGGGCGGAAGCTCCAGGCGGCGCTCCCCGGCCCAGGCGGCGGCCTGCGACCGGCGCTGGAAGCCCAGCTTGCGCAGCAGCTGCGACACATGGTTGCGGACGGTCTTCTCCGAGAGGTGGAGGACCTCGCCGATGGCGCGGTTGGTGTATCCCTCGGCGATCAGCGCGAGCATCCGCCGCTCGCGATCGGTGAGCCCGGCCAGCTCGGCCTCGGCCTGCTTGGCGGAGAGCTCGCGGAACTGGCTGAGCAGCGCGCCGGTGGCACGGGGGTCGAGCGTGGACGCACCCGATGCGGCGTCACGGATGGCCTGGGTGAGGCGCTCGGCGTCGGCCTGCTTCAGCAGGTAGCCCGATGCCCCGGCCATGACCGCGCCGACGATGGCCTCCTCGTCCGAATACGAGGTGAGCATGACCACCCGGATGTCCTCGTTCTCCTGCTTGATGCGGCGGCAGGCGTCCACGCCGCTGCCGTCGGGCAGCCGGATGTCCATCAGCACCACGTCGGGCGTGAGTTGCGCGGCCATCTGCACGGACTCCGCCACCGACCCGGCCTCGCCCACCACGCGGAACCCGCCGGTGTGCGACAGCAGCGACCGCAGGCCCAGGCGCACGACGTGGTGGTCGTCGACGATGAGCACGCGGATCGGATCGGTGGGGCTGGGCGTCATGTGCTGATCACCTCATCGGGGACCCCGGCCCGGGTGGCCGGCATCTCGGTTGCCTCGACGTCGTCGAGCGGGACGGCCAGCACCACGCGGGTGCCGCCCGTGGGATTCGGTTCGATCACCACCCGACCGCCGAGGCGCCGGGCGCGTTCCTCCATGTTACGGACACCGTTGCCGTGTCCATCGGCAGTTCGGTCGGGAATGCGGTCGGGAAAGCCACACCCGGTGTCCGCCACCAGCAGGTTGATCTCATCGGGACGGAAGTTCAGGTTCACCTCCACCGCGCACGGGCCCGCATGCCGCGCGACGTTCGCGAGGGCCTCTCGCAGCACATGGCTCAGGTCCTGCCCGGCATCGTCGGGCAGCGGTCCGCAGGCCTCGATGCCGGAGACGCGATAGGACACCTCGAAGCTCGGGTCGGCCGCGAAGTCGGTGACGATCCGATCGAGATCGGACGCAATGCCGGCCGGGCCGCCGTCCGGCGCCTGGAGTCCGCGGATGTAGCCGCGCAGGCCATCGATCGTCGCGTTCAGGCTGCCCACCACGCGGCGGATCTCGTCCCGTGCGTCGGGGTCGGGGGTGTTGAGCGCGATGGCCTCGAGATGCAGCCCCGAGGCGTAGATCGACTGGATCGTGCCGTCGTGCAGGTCGCGCCCGAATCGGGCGCGCTCCTCGGCCACCAGGCGGGCGCGGTCCAGGCCCTCCTCGCGCTGCGCGATCTCCACCTCGAAGATGTCGAGCAACTTGATGAAGGCCAACAGGAGAACCAGCGCCACGAGGGTGCGCACCACCTCGAGCGGGAAGCCCGTGGCGTCGAACCACGCTGCCTCATTCAGGATGGCGCCCGGCGCCCAGGGGGCGGGCTCCACCACGAAGCCCCCGACGATGGCGTAGGCCAGGAATGCCCCCGCGGCCACCGCCGCGTAGGGGCCGATGCCGGACATGCCCTCGCGGGGAAGCTGCTCCCGCTGCAGCCACATGCCGTACGCCGACAGCAGCGCGCCGGGGATCACGAACACGTAGCGCGACAGCGCGGCGCTGGTGGACTCCCACTCGAGCACCCCCCACTGCTCCTGGGCGGCCACCATGGTCGAGATGACGATGATGGCGGCCCAGGCCGCCACCGACGCGATGGTCAGCGCGGCCAGGTGCCGCCGCGCCCACGGGACCAGCCGAAGCCCGAACTGGAGCAGGAACACCACCGCCACCGTCTGCAGCACGGCACGGATGACCACCAGCGCCTCGATCACCTCGGGCGCCAGGTACGTGGCCTGGATGGGGATGAACACATAGCCCCACACCACGAGCGCGGAGAGGAAGGCGAATGACGCCAACCAGATGAGCGATGAGGTCAGCGCCAGGCGGGTCGCACGCCGCCGCTGCAGCCACAGCGCGAAGCCGAGGGCGAACAGCACCACCCCGTGCACGAACACGAGGAGGGAGTCGTTCTGCTGGAAGAAGGTGCCCATCACATGACCGCCCGCGCCGGGCTGGTCACTCTAGCCCCGTCAGGAGGAGGCCAGTTCCTCCAGCCGCGTGCGGATCTCCTCGAGCGACTCGGCCTGCGCCGCCGCGACGATCTCGGGCTCCTCCACCAGTGCCCGGCGCTCCATGGGGTTCAGGCGATTGGTGACGTAGGGGTCCTCCACGATCGCCGCGAGCGAGCGGCCCTGGCTGAGCTGCCCGGTCACGTACTCGATCAGCCGCTTGTGGGCGGCGCTCTCGTCCGTGATGAGGCTGGCGATGGTCTCCTTGATGCTCATGCGATGGCCTCCCGGGCCGGGGCCTGGCTCACCCGGCCCATGGCGCGGAGGCGCCGGATCCGCTCATCCATCGGAGGATGCGTGGAGAAGAGCTTGGTGATGCCGCGGCCGTGGAACGACGCGAACGGGTTGACGATATACATCTGCGCCGTCGCGGGATTGGGGTCCATCGGCACGCGCTCCGCCCCGGCCTGGAGCTTCTCGAGCGCGCTCGCGAGGGGCTCGGTCTCGCCCATCAGCTCGGCACCCGTGCGGTCGGCCTCGTATTCGCGGCCGCGGGAGATAGCCAATTGGATCATCGTGGCCGCCATGGGCGCGATGATCATGGCCGCGAGCGTGCCGATGAGGCCGAGTCCGCCCTCGTCGTCGCCACCACCGAAGATCAGCGAGAACTGCAGCCAGTTGGCAACCGCTGCGATCGCGCCTGCGGCCATGGCCGCGACGCTCGCGATGAGGATGTCCCTGTTCTTGATGTGGGCCATCTCATGGGCCACGACGCCCTCGAGTTCGCGGGCAGACAGCTGGTACTGGATGCCCTGCGTCACGGCAATCGCAGCGTGGCGGGGATTGCGGCCGCAGGCAAATGCGTTCGCCTGCTGATCCGGGGTCACGTACACGCCCGGCTTCGGCACGCCGGCACGGCGCGCAAGGCGATCCACCATCGCATGCAACTCCGGCGCCTGATCGGGCGTCACCGCGACGGCCTTCGACATCTTGAGCGCCATCGGCCCGCTCATCCAGTACATCGCGAAGTTGAACACGACGGCGATGCCGGCCATGAGGATGAGGCCGGTGGTGCCGCCGATGAGTCCGCCGAGCAGGATGAGGACTGCCGTGAGGGCGGCCATCAGCATGCCGGTCTTGACGTAGTTCCAGGCGGTGGTCGCGCCGGAGCTCATCGGGCCTCCAGATCGGGGTCGCAGGGCCGGGGAGTCCCCGGATGCGTGCCAGTATAAGAGCGGTGCCAATGCGAATCCGACGAGCGGGCGTTGTGCCTCGGTTAAGCCTCGCGGCCGCCTGCGCGGCCATGCTCGCCGCCTCCGGCGGCGTGGTGGCGGGCTGCGGCGCGGGGGGACGGGTCGAGCAGCAATCTCTCAAGGCCGACCCCGCATTCGTGCTGCGCGTGCTGCCCACGCGACCCGGACTGGACATCGCGGGGCCCGAGCGCTCCCCGGGTCCGGGCGGCATCGACCGGGCGGCGCTCGACCAGTCGATTCCGGACCTCGTGGCAAGCGCGCGGGACGCCGGGCTGCGCCGGTTGTCGGTGCGCGAGTGGACGGGCCCGGCGGGGGCGCGGCTGGTCGCGGTGGCGGGCCTCTGGGATGACGGCGACGCCGCCGGCGCGATCGGCGGCGAGATCGCACGCGAGGCCGTGCCCGATGGCAGCGCATGGACGCCCGTGGAATACGGCGCCTCGCGCGGCTACCGGTCGGAGGATGCGCGTGCGCTGAGCGTCGTGATCGGCCGGGTATGGCTGTTCGTGCGGGCCGAGGGGCCTGTGGACGACGACGCGGTGCTGCGGACGGTCGAGCTGATGCGGAAGGCCGCTGCCCGGCAGGATGAGCGGGGATCGGGACCCGATGGGTAGGGAACTGCAGCGCACCTACCGCGGCCGCGCCTGGCGCGAGGAGGACCCCGACGGCAAGCGTGGACTGCATGAGGTGGACCGCGCCGAGCACGCCGTTCTCATCGCATCGATGGGCTGCTCGCCCGTGGAGGAGGCCGACCGGCTCACCGAGATGGCCGAGCTCCTGCGCACGGCCGGCGCCACCGTGGTGCACCGCGTGGTCCAGCACCGTGACCGGCCGGATCCCCGCCTGTACCTGGGCCGCGGGCGCCTGGACGAGCTCGTGGAGTGGGTGAAGGAGAACAAGCCCGATCTCGTCGCCTGTGAGGGCGACCTGTCCGCGGGACAGCAGCGCCATCTGGAGGACCGCCTGAAGACCCGCGTGGTCGACAGGGCGGGGATCATCCTCGACATCTTCGCGCTGCACGCGCAGTCGGCCGAGGGCAAGCTGCAGGTGGAGCTCGCGCAACTCGAATACTCGTACTCCCGGCAGGAGGGGTTGTGGCAGCACCTCGAGCGCCTGGGTGGGGGCGTGGGCACCCGCGGCCCCGGCGAGAGCCAGCTCGAAAGCGACCGCCGGATGATCCGCAACCGCATGGGCGTGCTGCGCAAGCGGCTGGGTGAGGTGGAGCGCAGCCGCGAGACCATGCGCGAGGAGCGCCTGGCATCACCCACCACCCGCGTGGCCCTGGCCGGGTACACCAATGCCGGCAAGTCAAGCCTGATGAACACGCTCACCGGCGCGCACGTGGACGTGGAGAACGCCCTCTTCGAGACCCTCGACGCCACCACGCGCGCCTTCTCGCAGGATGGCATGAAGGTGCTGGTCAGCGACACCGTGGGGTTCATCCGGCATCTCCCCCATCAGCTTGTCGAGTCCTTCCGCTCGACGCTGGAGGAGGTGCGCGACGCCCACCTGATCGTCCACGTGGCCGACGCCAGCGAGGACGACGAGGGGCGTGCCGCCAGGGCGACGGCCGTCGAGGAGGTGCTCGATGAGATCGGTGCCCATGACGTACCGCGACTGCTGGTGCTGAACAAGGTGGACCTGCTCGATGACGAGGACCGCCACGCCCTGGCGCGGCGTCACCCGGGTGCCGTGCTGGTGTCGGCGCGCACCGGCGAGGGAATCGACGACCTGCGCGACCGGCTGCTGGCCACCGCGCGCGCCAGATGGGAGCGGGTGGAACTGGAGGTGCCCTACGCGCGGGGCGACGTCATCTCCGCCGTGTACGCCCAGGGGCGCGACGTCACCCAGGACGCCGGGCCCGATGGCACCACCATCCGCGCGCTCATGCCGCCGGCTGCCGCCGGCCGAGTGCGCGCGCTGCTCGCCCGCGGCTAGTTGCGGATGAACACCGGCGTGCCGATGCGCACGCGCGGGTACAGGTTCTCGACGTCCCGGATGTACATGCGGATGCAGCCATGCGATGCCGCCGAGCCGATGGACGATGGATTGGGCGTGCCGTGCATGCCGATGGCCGGCGCCGAGGTGCCGATCCATCTCGTGCCCAGGGGATTGCTCTCGCCGGGCGGGACGGGACCAAGCCCCTCCGCCCACGGAGAGTCGGGCGGGAACCACGTGGGGTTCTTCTGCTTCTGGATCACCGAGTAATTGCCGGTGGGCGTCGGGTAGGCCGCCTGCCCGATGGCGATCGGGTAGGTGCGCACGCGCTTCATCACCGAGCCGCCACGCTTGGTCGTGCCCCGGTAGAGGCGCAGCTTGAAGTCGCTCTTGTCGATGACGATCACCGATCCCACCGAGGTCCGGCTGGGGCGCACCCGCTTGCCGACGAGCGCGTACGGGGCCGCCGGGCGTGGCGCCGTGAAGGCGGGCGCGAGCAGGGCGAGCGACTTCGGGACGTTGATCTGCTCGCCCAGTCGGGGCTTGCGGATGATCGGCTGCCGACCGCGCAGCACCACCAGGGCATCACGGCCCTCCACCTCGTACTGGGTGGCGCGCCAGTCCAGCACGCGACGCAACTTCGCGCGCGAGATCGACTCGCGCACCGGGAGGTTCACGTAGGTGCCCGGGGCGGGAACCTGCGCGAACGCCTGCATGATCGCCGCATCCACGTCCGCCCGGTACCCGACCGCGTCCGGGCGGATCGCGAACTCCCGTCCGCGGAAGGTGACGGGCATCGGTGCGCGACGGCCGGCGACGAACTGGTCGTACATGCGCTGCCGGGCGTCGAGGCCCGCGAGGCCCGAGACGTCCACGCCCTCGATGAGGACCCCCGCGGGGATCGTGCCGGCGGGGAACGCGGGGGCATCAGAGGCCTGGCCCGTGGCGAGCGCCGGGGCGGCGGCGAGGGTGGCGAGGGCGAGGCGGAATGCAGGACGACGGTACGGCAGCGGCACGGCTTCTCCGGTGGGCGTGGGCGGACTTGGGGCATGCTAACCACGACCGGTGCGGACACCCCGCGCGGGCGTGCGCAGGGCACGCGCGTCACCGGGAACGGTTGACGCTCATGCTGTCCCGTATTGGGCGTAGTGTGCGACTCCCGCCGTGATCACCGACTCCCGACACATCGAGGCCACCATCGGGGATGACCCCGGTGAGATCGCGTCCGTGCGTGCCGCGGTGCACGACCTCGCGGAGCGCGCCGGGTATGGCGAGCGGGCTGACGACCTGGCGTTGGCAATCAACGAGCTGATCGCCAACGCGCAGGAGCACGGCGCGGCGCCGATCCACGTCGTGGCGGACGCGGGCGACGGCGTGCATGTCGAGGTGCGGGATGCCGGGTGCGGCTTCGACTGGACCGAGGCCGTGCGCGAGCACCCGCCCCGGCCGGACTCGCGCCGTGGGCGGGGCCTCTGGATCGTGCTCCAGCTGGTCGACCGGGTCACCGTGGAGCGCGACGGCGACCACGCCACGCGCATCCGGGTGGATCTCGACCAGGCCGCCTAGGCCGGCGGACCGCCCCCGGGGCGGTCGCCCACCAGCGGCAGCGCGCGCGTGCCCAGTCGCCACCGCACCGCGGTGATCCGCAGGGACACCACCAGCGCCACGCAGGCGACCGCGGCGATCGCCGGGCTGCCGGGCTGCACGGCCGCGTAGATGCCCGCGCCCGCCAGGGCGATGAAGGCATAGAAGACACCGGGCACCAGCACCGCGGGGGTCACGCCGCGAAGCAGTGCCACGAGCACGCCGCCGATGACGCCAGCGGTCACCCCCACGAACAGGGCGCCGACCACCGACACCCCGGCCTGCAGGGCGTAGCCGGTGGCGACGGCCGTGTAGAGGCCGAGCGTGAGGGCATCGAGCACCACGAACCACAATCCCGTGAGCGGCGGGATGAAGCGGTGGCCCAGCAGCACCAGCGCGGTGACGCCGGCCACGGTCACCAGGTACCACGGCGTGCGCACGGCCACCACGGGCAGGTTGCCGATCAGCACATCGCGGGCGATCCCCCCGGCAAGCCCCAGCACAACGGCCAGCACGAACGCACCCACGAGGTCGTACCGGGGCGTGCGGGACTCGCGCCCGATGACCGCGCCCTCCATCGCGGCCACGCCGACCGTGATCAGCGCGAGCCACAGCGGCGTCTCGAAGACGAGGTCGGGAATGCCCATGGGAGGAAAGGGGTGGGTGGACTACGCGGCGCCGGGGCCGGCACCGTCTGCCAGGCCACCGACGCGGATGACGTCGCGCATCGACAGGATGCCCACGAGCTCGGGCCCCTCGAACACGAGGACGTGGCGGATGCCGTGGCGCACCATCTGGTCAGCCGCCGCCTGCAGGGGCCACTCGGGGGCGGCAGTGATGAGCGATCCCGTCATGTGGTCGCCCACGACCTCGCTGTCCACGTCCATCCCCGATGCGAGGGCCTTCAGCAGGTCGCGCTCGGTGATCACGCACGGCCCGGGCAGGTCGTGATCCATCACGACGGCGGCACCAGTGCGGTGCTGCACCATCTTCTCCGACGCCTGCCGCAAAGTATGCGTTGGGCCGACCATTGCATTCAGCGCGCTCATGGCGTCCTTGACCTGCTTCATGTGCGGATTGTGTCAATCGCCCCGAGCGACGTCAACCCGTACCCGCGCGCGGGGCGCTACACTTCACCGCTGTTCTTTGGGATGACCTTGGAGGTTTGATGCTCTACGGACGCCGGCTGGATGACGCACTCGAGCACGTCGATGGCAGCCGCTACGCGCTGGTCCATGCCGTGTCGAAGCGCGCGCGCCAGATCACCCTCTGGCTCACCGCCGACCCCGCTGAGCTGCGCTCGGAGGACGCCCCGCCCCCTGCACCCGGCGAGCTGTCGTCACGCGATCCCGTCGCCCTGTCCGAGGCGGAGATCCTCGCGGGCGAGGTGGACGTGCACTGGAACCCCGACGGCAGCCCGGAGGAGCGCGAGTTGCCGAACGCATCGGCATTCGAGGCCGACCCCCTCCTGCTGGAACTGGAGGATGAGGAAGCGATGGAGGCCGAGGACGCCGCCGCGGCCGGGGTGGCGACCACGCTGGTCGAGGCCCTCGAGGCCGTGGCCTCGGGCGAGGCAGAGACGGTGGAGGGCGCCACCGACGCGAGCATCGTGGATGGCGAGTCGGCCGATGACATCGACGATGACGAGGCCGACGCCGGCGCGGAGCCGGACGACGCCGAATAGCGCGGGGGCATCCGCGCCGGTCCCGTGACGCCGCTCGGCGTGCAGGACCTGGCGCGGGCTCCCGGCGAGGTCGCGCGCGGGCTCCCCGCCTGGCAGCGCGGGGACCACGACGAGGCCGTGCGCGAGGCGCTCGGGCTCTCGAAGAAGCACCTGCATGACCGCGCGCACGTGGCGTGGGCATGGGCAGGCGAGACCCCAGACCGCTGCGCCGCGTGGATCCTGCCGGTCTCGGCCCAGCAGGCGCGCGACATGGCGCCCCGGCGGGCGGCTGAGGTGCTGATGCGGTGCCTTGGCGCGGCGGTGGAGGCCGGGGCGGTGCCCGAGGCCATCACCGTGCTCGACTGGCATGGGCTTGCGCTGCTCACGCTGCCCGGGATTGATGAGGAGATCGCGGGCCTGGCATTCGCCGAGGCGTTCACGCCCCCGGCGCGTGGCGTACTGGCCACGTTGCCGCCCGACGTGCGGCCCGACGGACCGGAGGTGCTGCTGTCCGGCCCCCCGTCCCGACTCGATCCCGACCACCCCCTGAGCGCGCCGGCCGCGGCCACGTGGTCGCATCCCGTGCGCGTGGCGCTCGTGCTCGCCGCCCACGGACAGGCCATGGACGCCGCCGCATACCCACCCGAGATCATCGACCAGCTGCGGCGATGGGGACTGGATGGCGCACCGCCCCCACCGGATGCGCCGAGCCTGGAGGTGGAGGACGATCCGTGCCCCCGCAGGCGCCATGCCCGCACGGTGCTGCGCCGCCTGCTGCGGATGGGCAAGGTGGGGGCGCAGTACCACACGGAATTCGACCACCTGTATCGCGGCGCGGCGCCCGAGGACCGTCACGATGCCCTCGCCGTGGGCGAGGCGCTGGTGCGCGCCGGCCTGCTGGGCGAGAAGCCGTCGGTGGGCCAGCGGCACGTGTACCTGCGGCGCGACGCCCTGCCCGCCATTCACGCCCTCATCGATCGCGGCGAGACATCCGAGCCCGGGCTCGCGGCGGAGTGGACCGCCCCGGCGCCTACTGCCGCACGGTGACGGTGACCACGGGGACCGGAGTGGTCACCTGGATCTCCGCGGGCGGGTCCGGCCCACCACGGGCCACGTAGCCGAGCACCCCGCCGACCACCAGCGCCACCACGGCGGCGATGATCGCGACGCGCCGGCTGACCGATCCCGGGGTGCGGCCTCCGGGCGTCTCGCCACGGGCACGGGCGGTGCTCACCGGGCCACCGCATCACTGGCGTTGCGGGCCCACCGGGCGAAGACCGCATCGAGCGTGCATGCGGGGTCCCAGGCGGCGGGCACGGCGGGGGCCGTGCGCTCGGCGACCTCCAGGAACCAGCGCGAGGACTCCCCATACGCCTGCACCAGGTCCGCCAGCGCATAGGTGGCGCCCACGCGGCGGCGGAGCTCGTCGTCCACCGCCCCTGCCACGCGCAGGCGGGCGTCACGGGCGGGCCCGGGTTCGTCCAGGCGCCGCTCGCCGGCGTCCCATTCGATCAGGGCGCTCGCGATGCCCGGCGGCACGCCCCTCACGTGGCCTCCTGCGCGCAGCACTGCGCCGGCCATGCCGCCCCGCTGCGCTCCATGATCCAGTCCCCCACCGGGCTCCCGCCCTGCGCCAGCGCGAACGCCAGGTGGGCGTGCAGGCACTTGACGTGGTCGGGGTCACCCGCCCCGGCGACGCGGTGGCCGTCGTGCAGCGCCCGATGGCGCGCATGGGCGTCGGCGAGGGGTCCAGCCATGTCGGGGTCCTGCTCCAACATCCGCACCCCGCCCCGCGCCTCCAGCCGGCTGACGGCGGTGACGAGCGCCCGGCACGCCAGCCACTCGCGGGTGGGAAACGGATAGCCGCGCGCATCGCGGGGGTCGTTCTCGATCACCGCGGGCGCGCCGAACGGGCACCGGACCGCCACCCGGAATCCCGCGTGGGGATCGCGGCCGATCAGGCGGCGGATGGCCTCGGCATCGGCGTCAGCCGATGAGGCCGCTGATGAAGCCCCAGACCCCGGTCGGCTCATCGGGCGCGGCCTTCGGCGGGGGGTCGGGCTTCCGGATGCCGCGGACCGCGTAGGGCGTCTCGCCCGGCCGCACCATGCCGAGCTCGCGCGCACGGGCCTCCAGCACGTCGTCGCGCCCCAGCGCCTTGATCTGCCGCGCCAGTCCGTCGCGCACCGCGCGGGCGTCGATCAACTCCAGCTGCTCGGCGCGCAACTGATCCTTCTGGCGCAGGTAGTCCCGCACCGGCCCCACGTACGCGAACACCAGGCCGCCGATGAGTCCGATGATGAGCAGTCGCTTGAGCAGCGTGCCGTTCCCGCGCGACGCGGGGCCCCCGATGGGCCCCTTCACCTCCGGGGTACGCGCTGCGCATGCGACTTCCTGCCATCAGTGGTGCGAGAAGGCCGACGTGCCGGGGTACGACGCCGCCGGACCCAGCTGCTCCTCGATGCGCAGCAGCTGGTTGTACTTGGCGGTGCGCTCGCTGCGCGACGGGGCACCGGTCTTGATCTGGCCCGCGCCGGTGGCCACCGCGAGGTCGGCGATGAAGGTGTCCTCGGTCTCACCCGATCGGTGGGAGATGATGGACCGGTAGCCGTGGCGGGCCGCCAACTCGATCGCCGCGAGCGTCTCGGACAGCGTGCCGATCTGGTTGACCTTGATCAGGATGGCGTTGGCCACGCCGCGGTCGATGCCCATCTGCAGGCGCGCGGTGTTGGTGACGAACAGGTCATCCCCCACCAACTGGACGTCCTGGCCCACGGCGTCGGTGAGCAGCTTCCATCCATCCCAGTCGTCCTCGGCCATGCCGTCCTCGATCGAGACGATCGGGAATGCCTCGCACAGTTCGGCCCAGTGCGCGGCCATCTCGTCCGACGACAGGACGCGGCCCTCGCCCTCCAGGTGGTAGGCGCCATCGCGGTACAGCTCGGTGGTGGCCGGGTCCAGGGCGATCGCGATGTCCTCGCCCGGGCGGTAGCCCGCGGCGGCGATGGCCTCCATCACCACGTCGAGCGCGGCGCGGTTGCTGGGGAGGTCGGGTGCGAATCCGCCCTCGTCGCCCACGCCCGTGAACAGCCCGCGGTCGCGCAGCACGCCCTTCAGCGACTGGTACACCTCGGAGCCCATGCGCAGGGCCTGGGCGAACGTACGGGCGCCCACCGGCGCGATCATGAACTCCTGGAAGTCCACGGAGTTGTCGGCATGCGCGCCGCCGTTGAGGATGTTCATGAGCGGCACCGGCATCCGGTGTGCGCGGGCGCCGCCGATGTAGCGGTACAGCGGAAGCCCGGCGTCGCTCGCCGCGGCCTGGGCGACGGCCAGCGAGCACCCCAGGATCGCGTTGGCCCCGAGGCGACCCTTGTTGGGCGTGCCATCCAGCTGCGTCATGGTGCGGTCAACCGTGGACTGATCGTCGGCGTCGAGCCCGACGAGCGCCCCGAAGAGCTCGTCCTCCACGTTGGCGACCGCCTTCAGCACGCCCTTGCCCCCGTAGGCCGACGCCTCGCCATCGCGCAGCTCCACGGCCTCATGCATGCCGGTGCTCGCGCCCGATGGCACGGCCGCGCGCCCCGTGGCACCACTGCTCAGGTCCACCTCCACCTCGACGGTGGGCTGCCCGCGGGAGTCGAGGATCTGGCGGGCGTGGACGCGCGTGATCTGGGCCATGGGACCTTTCCGGGTCAGGTTTGGGTGGCTCCCCGATACTACGGGCGCGCGCGGAACCTCGTGTACCACTCGAGCTGCTCCCCGGGCGGCAGCGACTCGAAGTCCTCCCCCGCCTCGGCGGCCATGCGCGCAGCGCCCTCGACGCGCGCGCGGAAGCGGGCGGCGGCAGCCCGCACGGCGATCTCGGGGTCCACCCCCGCGGCGCGGGCGACGGCCACGGCAGCGAAGATGACGTCGCCCACCTCGTGCTGACCCGGGTCGGCGCGCACCTCGCCGACCTCCTCGTCGAGCTTGTCGAGCGCGGCCGCCACATCCGGGAACGCGAAGCCCGCAGCGGCCGCCCGCTTCTGGGCCTTCGCGGCATAGGCCAGCGCCGGGAGCCCGGGCGGGAGTTCGTGGAAGATCCCCTCATCGGGGCGCTCGGCGCGCTTGCGCTGCTCCCAGATGTCGACCACCGCACCCGCGTCGGCGGCCGCCCGGTCGCCGTACACGTGCGGATGCCGGCTGATCAGCTTGTCGGCCTGCCCGCGGGCCACGGCGGCGAGATCGGCGTGGCCGTCCTCCTCCAGCAGGGCCGCGAGGAACACCGACTGGAAGAGCAGGTCGCCGATCTCGTCGGCCTGATGCGCCGGATCGCCCGATGCCACGGCCTCGGCCACCTCGAAGGCCTCCTCGACGGTGTGGGGAACGATGGTCGCGGCCGTCTGCAGGCGGTCCCAGGGGCACTCCGCGCGGAGCCGCGTGGCCACCGTGGCGAGCTCCGCCACGCGGGCGCCGATGGCGCGGGCGCGCAGGGCCTCGCGTGACGGCAGCGTCGTGGCGCCCGGCAGATCACGGGCGATGGCATGGGCCTCGGCATCGGGGGCCACCACCACCGCGCCGTCCGCCACCGGAATGGTGAGTGGGGCGGGCGCGATGTCGATCGCCTCCCGCAGGGCATCGTCGAGGGGTGGCGCGACGATCGCGCCGGGCGGTGCCGCGTCAATGGCGGCGAGTGCCGCGGCGGGGACGGCGTCGGGGTCGCCGGGGCCCAGGGCGACGATGCGGATCACCGCTGGGCTACCCGGTGGTGCTGGTCTCCGCCGGCTCCAGCGCGGAGTCGGCGTAGATCGTCTTGGGTTCCCACGTGGCGATGACCTCGTCGCGCCACTTCGCGATGGCGGCGTCCTTCTTCGCCTGGGTCTGCGTGCGGATGATCCCGGCCTCGGCCTCATCGCACGGGATGTCGCGGGCCGGGGTGAGGCGCACGGTGATGATGTGCCAACCGAACTGCGTCTTGACCGGATCGGAGATCTCGCCGTCGCCGAGGGCCAGCGCGACCTTCTCGAACTCGGGGACCAGCGCCCCCTTCTGCACCGTGCCGAGGTCGCCGCCCTGGTCCTTCGATCCCGGATCGGTCGAGTACTGGCGGGCGAGGTCGGCGAAGTTCCGGGTGGTCACCTGCGCGCGGATGCGATCGGCCTCGGCCTTCGTCTTCACGAGGATGTGCGAGGCGTCCCGGCTGGCGGGCTCCTTGAACTCGTCGGGGTTGGCCTCGCAGTACTTCCGTGCCTGGGCCGAAGTGAACGTGATGCCCTTGGTGACCCGCGCGGTCACGCGCGGCTCCTCGATCCCGGCGCGCAGGATGCGATCGGCGTCCGCGCTGGTGAGCCCCTGCTCCTCCAGGAACTCCGTGAACTTCTTCGCGTCCCCCGAGAAGTTGTCGGCGATCACCTTCTTCCGCTCGGCCGCGACCTGCTTCGCCGTGGCCAGGCAGGGCTTGCCGCACTTCCTGGCCTCGAGCGCGACGATGCGCTGGAACACGAGCCCCTCGAGGGCCTGGCGCTCCAGCGCCACGTACTCGTCCGAGCCCGGCTCGGGGAACTCCTGCCCCTGCTGCCCGACGGCGGACTTCTGCTGGTTCACGAGTTGGGCGAGCTCGGCGCGGGAGATGTCCTGCCCTCCCACCTGGGCCACCACGCCGTCCGGAAGCCCGCTTCCCCCGCACCCGGCGAGGCCGGCTGCGGCCAGGACGAGGGCCGGGAGCGCGACGGCGGCAATGCGGCGGGGTCGGGTCACGGCGGAGGACTCTAGCGGCGGCCGCGATGCAGCCGGAACTTCCGGTCCTCGATCAACGCCCGGTAGTCGATGCGCAGCGCCAGCACCAGGACGCCCGCGACGATCGCGACGGCCAGAACCACCGACCATGGTCCTACGACGCCCCGCAGCCGGTCGGCCAGCGCCTCTGCCGCCAGGCTGGTCCCCCCCACGCTGATCCAGTACCCGATGGTGCGGCCGATGAACACCGACGCCGCGACGAGCCACAGTTGGATGCGCATGAGGCCGGCGAGGATGAACAGCACCCCGGCGGGCGGCGGCGAGGCCGCGAGCAGCACCCCGATGCCGAGGTCGCCGGCAGCCCCTTCCAGGCGGCCGTGCAGGTACTCCAGGTTCTGCTGCGACCAGCGGCCCAGCATGCGGTGACCCGCCACGCGCGAGAACGCCACGAGCACCACGCGCCCCAGGGTGGTGCCGAGCGCCCCGATCAGGATGGCCAGCCACAGGCGCAGGTCGAACTCCACCACCATGTACGCCACCACCACCCATGACGGGAACAGCGGTAGCGGCACCATCGCGAACCCCGCCGTGACGAGGAAGAGGATGAGGTAGCTCACGCCACCTGGGCCGCCGGGGCGGCGATGGCCTCGAGCGCGGCGATGGCCGCGCCGATGCGCTGGGCCGGCTCCGCCGGGGCCGGCACGCTGATGAGGTTGTCGGCCGTGGAGAACAGCGCCCCGTCAACGCCGTCGCGAAGCGCACGCATGCCGGTCGAATCCAACGGAATCGGCCCGATGACCACGCGCCCCGAGCGCGCGGCGGCCTGACGGGCACCGGCAGCGCGCATGAGCAGGCGCAGCCGCTGCACCTCGAGCAGGGCCGCAACCGGCGGGGGCGGCTCGCCGAAGCGGTCCTCCACCTCGGCGCCCACCCGGGCGAGGGCGTCTGCGTCCGGCGCGAGGGCGATGCGCCGGTGCAGGTCGATCTTGGCGGACTCGAGCGGCACGTAGCCGGCCGGGATGTACGCCGACACCGGGATGTCCACGCGCACCTCCTCCTCGGGCGGCGGCTCGCCGCGCCCCTCGGCGATGGCCTCCTGCAGCATCTCCACGTACATCTCGAAGCCGACGGCGGCGACATGGCCGCTCTGCTCGTCGCCCAGCAGGTTGCCGGCGCCGCGGATCTCCAGGTCGCGCATGGCGATGCGCAGGCCGCTGCCGAGGTCGGTGTAGTCCGACACCGCGCGCAGTCGCGCAGCCGCGTCGCGCGTGATGCTTCCCGCGTCCGGGTAGAACAGGTAGGCATGCGCCGTCACGTCCGCGCGGCCCACACGCCCGCGGATCTGGTGCAGTTGGCTCAGGCCCAGTTGGTCCGCGCGCTCCACGATGAGCGTGTTGGCACGGGGGATGTCGATGCCCGACTCGATGATGCTGGTGGCCACCAGCACATCGCCCTCGCCGCGGACGAAGGCCAGCATGACCTCCTCGAGCGCCGATTCGGCCATCTGCCCGTGGGCCACCAGCACGGTGAGGTCCGGGGTCATCTGGCGCACGCGCTCCGCGGCGTCCTCGATGGTCTCCACGCGGTTATGGAGGTAGAAGGCCTGTCCCCCGCGCTCCTTCTCGCGCATCAGCGCCTGGGTGATCAACTGCTCATCGAACTCCCCCACGTGCGTTGCGATGGGGCGGCGACCGGGTGGCGGCGTCTCGATGACGGAGATGTCGCGAAGCCCCGACATCGACATCTGAAGCGTGCGCGGGATGGGCGTGGCGCTCATGGCCAGCACGTCCACCTTCAGCCGCAGTTGGCGCAGGGCCTCCTTCTGCGCCACGCCGAAGCGCTGCTCCTCGTCGAGGATCACCAGGCCCAGGTCCTTGGGCTGCACGTCCATCGACAGCAGGCGGTGCGTGCCGATGAGCACGTCGAGGTCGCCATCGCGGAAGCGCGCCAGGACGGCCTTGACCTCGCCCGCGCTGCGGAACCGGTTGACCATGTCCACGCTCACCGGAAGGTCGCCGAAGCGCTCGCGGAAGGTGGCCATATGCTGCTGGGCGAGGAGCGTGGTGGGCACGAGCACCATCACCTGCTTCCCGCCGGCCGTCGCCTTGAAGGCCGCGCGCATCGCGACCTCGGTCTTGCCGAAGCCGACGTCGCCGCACACCAGGCGGTCCATGGGCGTGGCGCGCTCCATGTCGTCGGTCACCTCATCGATGGCGCGTAGCTGATCCGGCGTCTCCTGATGGGGGAACCGGCGCTCGAGCTCGCGCGACAGGTCGTCATCGGGCGGGAACGCGAAGCCCTCGGCCCGGCCGCGGGCCTCGTAGAGGGCGATGAGCTCGCCGGCCAGCTCGCGCACCGACTCGCGCGCCCGGGCCTTTATGGTGGCCCACGACTTGCCGCCCAGCTTCGAAAGGGCCGGATCGCCGCCATCCGCCCCGACGTAGCGCGACACCTTGTCCAGGTGGTCGTGGGGCACGTACAGGCGGTCGTCCCCGGCGAACACCAGCGCCAGGTAGTCACGGGTGACGTTCGCGACCGTGCGGGTCTCGAAGCCCTCGAGGCGACCGATGCCATGGTCCTCGTGCACCACGTGATCGCCTACGCGCAGGTCCAGGAAGGACTGGATGCGGCGGCCCGCCGTGAGGGGGGCGCGCGGGGCCGCGCGACGGCGCCGGATGAGCGCGGCCTCCGGAACCACCGACAGGCCCAGGCCGCGTGAGACGAATCCCGTGCGCAACCCCAGATGCGCGAACGACACCGTCCCCGGCCCGGGCACCCGCCCCGCGGGGTCGAGGATGACCGGCGATACCCGGCTCACGAGGCCCTGCGTGCGCTCCATGTCGCCGCGGCGCGCGAAGCACACCACCAGGCGGGAGGTACCGGACGAGAGCCGCGCCATCTCGGCCTCGGCCTCCGCCATGCCCCGGGTCGGAAAGCGTGCCTCGACGGCATCGAACGCGGCGTCATCCGCCCCCGCCGGCACGACCAGGTCGAGCGCCGCTGCCCCGGCCAGATGCTGCAGGGTGCGATCGGAGTCGGCGAGCGCCCCGGCTGCGGCCTCGTCCTCGAAGCGCTCCAGGGCGTCGCGCATGGCACGGCCGTAGTCGGCGGGGCCAAGGCGCACGATGCGTGCGGCACCCGGCCCCGGATCGTCCAGGGCGTCAGCGAGCGCGGCCCCGGGATCCTCGGCGGCCGCCCAGGCCTCGACGGCCCGCAGCGGCCGGATCGTCTTCTGGGTGAATGGCGAGAACGCCCGGATCTGCTCCACCTCATCGCCGAACCAGTCGATGCGCACGGGTCCGTCGGCGGTGGAGGGGTACACGTCCACCAGGCCGCCGCGCACCGCCATCTCGCCGCGCTCCTCCACCTGCGGAACGCGTTCGTAGCCCATGGCGCCGAGCCGGTCGACGAAGGCGTCAAGGTCCAGGCGGTCGCCGACCGCGACCCGGACGGCACCGCGGCGCGCGGACGCCACGGGCACCCGTTCGGCAAGCGCCGGCACCGAGGCCACCACGACCTGGCCGGTGGTGCCGAGCAGGCCCACCGCCCGCGCGCGCTGACCGGTGATGTGCGGCGAGATGCCCACGGTGCCACCGGCCATGGCACCCCGCGACGGCCAGAGTGCCACGCGGTCGTCGCCGAGCAGGGCCGCGAGGTCGGCGGAGAGGTCGCGGGCCTCCTCATCGCGCGCGGGCACCACCAGCAGCGGGTGGCCGGCGCGCCGCGCAATGGCCGCGAGCACCACCGCCCAGGCGGCCCGTCCCACGCGGACCTCGCCCGCCGCGTGACCGGCCAGGAGGCGATCGGCCGCCTCCGCGACCGCAGCCGACTCCAGCACCATGCGATCGATGGGGTGCAGCGCCCCGCTCATGCAGGATCACCGTCCTGCTCGGCCCCGGTATCGGACGCCTCGCGTCGCTCGGCGCGCGCGCGGGCGCGCTCCCCGGCCGGACGCGCATGGAAGCGGGCGATGGCGGTGGCCATGCCATCTCCGAGAACCGCCTCGGTCATCGCGAGCGCCCGGGTCAGAAGGGCGTCCACCTCCGCGGCGGGCTCGTCGAACGCGCGGAGGACCCATGCCGCCTCATCCCCGGGGAACCCGGGACCCGGGCGCCCCACTCCCACGCGGATGCGCAGGAAGTCCGTGCTGCCCAGTCCGCGGGCCACCGACCTCAACCCGTTGTGCCCGCCGTGTCCGCCACCGACCTTGCCACGCACCTCACCGAATGGCAGGTCGATCTCATCGTGCACCACCAGCACCTGCGCGGGCGGCGCATGCAGGGCGCCGGCCGCCGGCCCCACGGAGCCCCCGGACTCGTTCATGAATGTCGTGGGCACCAGCAGTCCGACGGGGCCGTGCGGACCCCGGGCGTCGGTGAACATGCCCGCATACCGCGCGGCCATGCGCGGCGCCCCCAACCGGCGCGCAAGGTCCTCCACCACGCGCTGGCCCGCGTTGTGGCGCGTGCGCGCGTACCGGGTGCCCGGGTTCCCCAGGCCGACCACCAGGCGGACCGGCGGCGCCTCGGCTGCCGCGTCCGCCACCGGCAGCTACTCGCCCTCGGTCTCCGCGGCCTCGCCGTCCTCGGACGGCGCGGCGCCCTCCTCGCCCTCGACGCCCTCCTCGCCCTCGGCGCCCTCCTCGCCCTCGTCCTCCTCGGCGAGGCTGGCCCGGGTGGTCGTGACCGATGCGATGCCGAACTCGGGCTCCGTGACCATGGTGACGCCCGGGGGCATCTGCAGGTCGCCGGCGTGCACCGACTCGCCCAGGGCGATCTCCGTCACGTCGAACTCGATGGCGCGGGGCAGGGCGTCCGGAAGCGCACTGACGCGAATCGTGAGCGCCGTCTGGTCGAGGATGCCGCCCTCGCGCACGCCGACCGCGGTGCCCTCGAGGATGACCGGCACGTCGGCCTCGGCTTCAACGGTGAGGTCCACTTCCTGCAGGTCGAGGTGCGTGATCTGATCGCGCACGGGGTCGGTGTCCCACTCCTTGAACAGCACGGTGCGCGGCGAGTCGGCGTCCACGGTCAGGTCGACCACGGCCGAGCGGATGCCACCGCGCCGGATGAGGCGGCGCACCTCGTACTCATCGGCGTCGAACGCCAGCGAGTCACCGCCGGGGCGGTAGAGGACGCCCGGCACGCGACCGGCGTTCCGCAGGCGGCGGGTCGCCGCGCTCCCACGCGCCTCGCGCATGGTGACGATAAGGGGAACGTGCTGCGACATCGGGTGAATCCTCCGAGGACTGGTCCGGACCGACGGGGGACAATAGCGACTCAGCCGCCCTCTCTCACCCCGATGCGTGCATGCAGCCTCCGAAGCGGTCCCGGTGCCCACCAGTTCCACTTGCCGAGGAGGGCCATGAGGGATGGCACGAGCAGGGCGCGCACGATGGTGGCGTCGAGGGCCACGGCCAAGGCCGTGCCGATGCCGAGCTCCTTGATGATGACGATGCGCGACGTGGCGAAGGCGCCCATCGCGATGCAGAAGAGCAGCGCCGCAGCCGTGACCACCCGTCCGGTGCGCTGCAGGCCCAGCGCCACCGATTCGCGCTCCCCCCCGCCCGCGTCGCGGATCTCCTTGATGCGTGAGAGCAGGAACACCGCGTAGTCGGTGGACAGCCCGAAGGCCAGTGCACCGATGAGGATGGGCTGGGTGAGGTCCACCGCCCCCTGGCTGTCGTAGCGCAGGAAGCCCTCCAGGCGACCGTCCTGGAAGATGAGCACGAGCACGCCCAGCGTGGCCCCGAGGGTGAGCAGGTTCATGATGACCGCCTTGATCGGCAGCAGGACCGATCCGGTCATCACGAAGAGCGCCACGATGGTGACCGCCACGATGATCAACGCCGCCCACGGCAGGTGCGCCGCCAGGCTCGCGCGCTGGTCCACGAACAGGGCGGTGAAGCCGCCGACCTTGGATGGGTAGGGCGTGTCGAGCGCCTGGATGTCCTGCACGAGGGCCAGAGTGCGGTCATCGAGCGCGCGGTATTCGGACGTGGCATCGATCTGCCACGTGCCCTTGCCGACATACCGCGGCGGCGTTGCGGTCGCCGCTGCGGGCATGTCGCGGATCTCGCGGGAGACGCCGGCGAGGCGGCGCGCGGCCTCGGGCGTGTCCGGTGCGCGGGCGGCCACGAAGATGGGCGTGGCGTTGCCGCCGGGGAATTCCCGGGTGAGGACCTCGTCCACCTGCCGTGCGCTGGCGGTGGCGGGCAGAACCCCGGAGTCGGTGGTGGTGAACTTCACGCCCAGGGCCGGGAGGGCGAGCAGCACCATGAAGGCACCGCTCGCGACGGCCACGATGACCGGGCGGCGCATCACGAGGTGCGACAACCGGTACCAGCCGCCGGACTGTTCCACGCGGTCCGCCGCCTCGGTGCGCTCGCGCCACCTGCGCGGGGCAAGGGCATTCACGCGGGTGCCCAGCAGCGCCAGCACCGCGGGCAGCACGCCCACCGCAACCACGGCCGCGACCAGCGCCACCACCATGCCGCCGAAGCCCATGGAGAAGAGGAAGTCCTGCGGGAAGATCATGAGCGCCGCGAGCGCCGCGCCCACCGTGATGGCGCTGAAGATCACGCTGCGACCCGCCGTGCGCATGGTGACGGCGAGCGCCTCGCGCCCGGGACCGGAGCGCGCGATCTCCTCGCGATAGCGGGACACCATCAGCAGGCTGTAGTCGATAGCCAGGCCCAGGCCGAGCCCCGTGACCAGGTTGAGGGCGTACACCGACAGGCCGAAGGCCTCGTTGCCGACCCCCAGGAAGAAGAAGCCGCCGAAGATGACCAGGGCCCCCATGAGCGGCGGCAGCATCGCGGCGACGAGGCCCCGGAACACCCACAGCGACACCAGGAACAGCAGCGGGAAGGCGATCAGCTCGGCGCGCAGGAGGTCCTCTCCCACGATGCTGCTGGTCTCCGCCGCCGCGGTCCATGGCCCCCCGACGGTGACCCCGGGGATGGTGCTGAGGTCGTCCTCCAGTCGCGCAGCGGCGGCCTGCGACTGGTCCTCGTCGATGTCGCCGAAGTAGGCCACCACGCTGGCCTTGCTGCCATCGCCGGACGTGAGCTGCGGCGCCTGGGGCGATGGGGCGAGCACCCGTGCCACGTCCGGATCGCCGTCCATGGCCGCCACCACCTGCGCCACCGTGGCCTGCGCTCCGGGCGAGGCAATGGGCGCACCGGGATCCACCACGGCGATCAGCGACGGGACCGCCGAGGCGCCGGTGGCGGCGACGATCTCGTCCTGCGCCACCACGGCGTTGGACGCGGGGTCGTTGAACCCGCTGGCCGAGAGGCCACCCACGAGGGAAATGCCGATGCCCAGCGCCGCGGCGGCGACTGCCAGGGCAACCAGGATCACGCGTATGGGGTGCGCGTCGGAGACGCGCGCGATGCGGTCGAGCACGGCCGGAGCCTAGGGCACGCGTGCCTGCCATTCGGCCAGAAACGGGCGGGCCTGGGCGCCCAGCCGGTAGCCCCCGACCCCATTGGCGAGGATGGCGCGCCCCGCCGACGTGGACTCCGCCAACTCCCACTGGCACGCCTGGGGCGTGACGCAGCCCGCGGGCAGGCGGCCGCGTGGATAGCGGTCCGTGCCTGTCAGCAGGAAATGCAGGCGCGAGGGGTCACCCCCCGCCCTGCGGTACTCGGCACGGAACGCCGCCGGGGCGCGCCGCCACTCGGCGACGGTGAAGGGCGTCGGCCGCGCCGTGATGCCGTGGTACATCTCTATCCACACTGCGCCGGCCCGGGCCAGCCCGGTCATGACGGTGCGGTAGGTGCGAAACCGCGCCTTGCCATCGCGCCCCAGGTTGCGATCCGGCCCCAGGCCCGCCGCCATGGCCGACGTGACCGCCGGGGCGATGTAGACGTGCACCCGGCTGGCCCACGTGCCGCCGTAGGGCGAGGGCGTATCCAGGGCGATGAGGGCCTGCGCGAACTGGGCGCCGGGCGACGACGGATCGGGGGGCGGAATGCGCCCGCCCTTCACCACCGGTCCCTTCGGGTCGGCCTCGTAGGGCGTGAGCTCGTCGAAGGCCACCATGTGGCTCTCGGAGCCGTCAATCGCTCCACGAAGGACGTCGGCGATCTGTGCGGCCGACAGGCCCCGCAGGTCCTCCTCGGTCACCTTCGCGATGCGCGCCGCATCGTCGTCGCGGGCGAACAACCCGCTGGTGGACGGCTCCTGGCGCAACGCACCCGTGCGATGGCTCAGACCGGCAGCGCCGTCCAGCGGCTCCACCACCTCGCGCACGGCGGCGTCGAGGTCGTACAGCACCGCCCGGGCGCCGGGGTGCATGGACGTCGTGCGACGTCGTGCGGACTCCCGGCGTCGCGCGCCGCCGGGAAGGGTGACGGTGGTGGTGACCGCCTCGCCCCTGCTCGCGCCGGCGGTAGGCTGCGCAGTGAGCACTCCGCGTCGGCGTGCGGACTGGGCGGGCAGGCGCACGAGCGTGCGACCGGCGCCCAGCCACTCCCGCGCGATGGTGGATCCGCCGAACGCGAAGGTCACCTCCGCGGGGCGATTGAGATCCACGGAGACGCGACCGGCACCGCCGCGGGGCGATGACGGCCGCAGCCGGGTGATCGCCGGCGCTGCCGCCGCGCGCCGCGGGCTCCGTGCGGCCGTCCCCGCTCGCGCCGACTGCCGGGCTGCCGGCCGGGCCGGGGGGGATGGGGCCACCGGCGCGGCGCCCTCATCCGCACCGGATCCCGGGGCGGGAGCAGGCGCAGGAGCCGCGCGCAGTGCCACCTCGGCCGGGTCCGAGCAATTGCCCACGCGATCGCAGGCGCGGATCTGGAGTGTCCCGCTGGCGGCGTCGGGCGACACGCGCACGCTCAGGCCCTGCACGGGTGCCCACGCCGCCTCCCTCCGCTCCGCGCCCGTGACCCGCGCCTGGTAGCCGGCGACGCCGGACGCCCAGTCGGTGGACCCGGTGAACCGCACCGTGGCGCCGGATGGGCCGACCGGCACGGCAGCGGCGTGCGGACGGGGCTCGGTGGGCGCCCAGGAGTCACGGCGCAGGGTGACCGTGCGCGTGGCGCCCGTGAGGCCATCCGCCGTCCGCCGGTATGCCTCGATGGCCGTCACCTCACGGGACGGGATCTCGGCGGGCGCCGAGCGGGTGCTGCTCCACCACCGCCCGGAGTACTGGAATCGAACGCGCGCCGTGGCGCCGACGGACGCGTCTCCCGGCCCGGGAGCCACCGACACGACCTGGTCATCGCCGATGGAGCGCCAGCCATCGGCGGTGATGCCGGGGCCCGTGAACGCAATCCCGGGAGCAGCCAGGCGGGTCACCTGAAACGCGGGCCCATCGCACGAGAAGGTGGTGCCGTCCCACTCCGTGAGGAACATGCGCCAGTCCCAGGCACCGGCCTCCAGGCGCGGATCCCCGATGCCTGCCTGCTGCGTGCGGGTGCCCGCCGATGCCACGGGCATACTGGCGAGGGTGATGAATTCCCCTGCATCGCCGGTGCGCCGCACCTGGACCTTGGCGCTCGCGTAGTAGGTGAGGCTGCGCGAGAGGCGCCACGTGAAGAGGCCGGTGTCCTCCGCGGCGAACGCCACCGCCCGGGCCTCGCACGCCGCGCCGGGGGTACCGGCGAGAGCCGTCCCCGCGCCTGCAGTGAGCATGACGACGGACGCGGCGATGACTGGCGCAATGCGGGGGCGGGTCACTCCCCGAGTGTCCCGCATGCCCATCCTTTCGGGGGGCATTCCCGTGCAACGGAACACGGACTTCGGCGTTTCCTTACAGAAGCATCACCAAACTGCGCGCGGGGCGGGCGATGGCGCCCCGACCCGCCCGGGGATCAGGACGCCGCCGGGGTGACGCACCCCGCGGGGTCGCCCACGCACCCGGCGATCACCCGCACGCGGGGAAGGCCGCCCCGATGCGCTG
>Ga0181588_10000486_pt1 | contig 35637 bp, 32 predicted proteins | sample 071ome_26_FD_148607 | JGI IMG/M metagenome (GOLD analysis project Ga0181588, IMG submission 148607) | Coastal salt marsh microbial communities from the Groves Creek Marsh, Skidaway Island, Georgia - 071409BT metaG (spades assembly) | ecosystem: Environmental > Aquatic > Marine > Intertidal zone...
ATGTCTTGCGGGGCAGATCGCCCTTCCGCCGCATCCGGCCCATGGCCTAGGCCGCTCCGGCGTTGGACTGGGGGTCGGCCCCGGCCCCGGGCTGGGGGTCGTCGGCCGAGGTCAGGCCCCGGGGCAGCGGGTCGAGGTCCACGTCGCGCAGCAGCGCCACCACGGCCGCCACGCACGCGAGCGCGAGGAGGGCGATGAGCACCGCGCCGACGACGAAGTCCGCGTGCCCGGTGTCGGCGGTCGCCGCCTCGGGCAGGAGCGCGATATCGATCACCACGATCAGCACCGGGAGCGCAAGTACCGCATACACCCACGACCGGACCATCGAGCGGACGGCAACCATGTTCCCTGCCCCGCGGACCACCACGAGGACCGCGGCGATTCCGAGGGCGATGGCGGTGGCCATGAGCTCCCCAGCCAGGGCGTCGCCGGGACGGTGCCATCCGGCGGCGAGCGTACTGGTGGCCATGATGGCCACCAGTACGCCGCCGACCGCGCCAACCGGAATGCGCCACCGCACCGGGACGACCATCACGGCCGCCAGCGCGATGGCCGTCGAGATCGATGCATGACCACTCGGACCGGTGTTGTGCGCGAGTTCAAACGGATCAACACCGAGCTCGGCGCGGGGGATGATCTCCTTCAGCACCTCCGCCACGAAGGCGGTGCCGAAGACCAGAACGCCGAGGCCCACTCCAAGGCGGGGGCGACGGCGCAGGAGCGCGATGATCACCAGTGACGCGCCCACCACAAGCAGCGATCCGTGGGTAAGCAGGCCGAGGAAGTCACGTGCCGCATCACGCACCGACGGGTCGGCGATGAACCGGGCCTCGTAGGCGTCATCGCCGAACTCCTGCCCCGCGACCGTGCGGGTGGCGAACCAGAAGACCATCACCGCCAACGCGAGCGCGGTGAGCGAGGCATAGGCAAGCCGGCGGGCGATCACGCTGCCGTCACCTCCATCAGGACCCGCTCCACCGGCGCAGCCTGTACCGCAGCGCTCAGGTCGGCATCATCGTCGTACGCCCGGTCGTCGATCATCCGGCACTCGACGGCCGCGGGCACGACCTCCGGGCCGAACGGCCACGGGGCGACACTGCAGGCAGCCTCCCCGGCCGGCGAGACGCGCAGGTCCGCGCCGGCCTCGTCTCCCTCGCATCGCGGGACGCGGGGGAGGGTCCAGTCATCGCCCGAGCCGAGGCCGGTCCAGGTGAGGTACAGGCTCAGAACGTCAACCGCCTGCAACAGCCGGTAGGCGGCCCAGGCCCAGGATGCAAGCCGCGGCCCCTCCCCCGCCCCTGCCCGCAACGCACGCGCATGACGTGCCTCGGCGCGCACCAGGGCGCGGACCGACGCGTCGCGACGTCCGAGCACCGGCATGGGTCCGTCCAGGCCAAGGCGTCGCATGGTGAGGCCGATCACGTGCATCCCGACGAGGAGCCCGACGCGTGCCCCCTGGGCACGTGCTTCCGCTGCGCTGCGGGCGTGGATGGCGCAATGCTCATCTACGGGCATCGCCGTGAACCCCCGCGGGTGGCCCTCACCGTCCACGCCCGGATGCTGCTCCCACTGGCGCCACCCCTCGTCATGAACGCCTGCCGCAGCGACCACCGGGCCCCACGGCCGGAGCCGCGCGAAGTCGGCATTGCCCCATGCGGACATGATGGCGCGGCACTGCTCCTGATGGGCGGTCTGCGTGATGACCCTCAACCCATCGGGCACCCGGGCGATGATCACCGGCCGGCTGCCTCCCCCGCGAGCACCGCCGCCCCCGCGATCCCGGCGCGGTTCTGCAACTGCGCCGCGCGCACCGCGGGGCGGACGTCGAGCAGCGGCACGAACCTGTCCGCCTTGCGCGAAACGCCGCCGCCCAGCAGCACGAGATCCGGCCAGAGCAGCCGGTCGATGACCCCGATGACCTCCGACAGGCGCTCGGCCCAGTGCTGCCAGGAGAGCCCCTCCGCCTTTCGCACCGCCGATGCGGCGCGCGCCTCGGCGGCCTTCCCCCGGATCTCGAGGTGCCCCAGTTCGGTGTTGGGGAGCAGGACTCCGTCATGCAGCACGGCCGATCCGATGCCCGTTCCCAGCGTCAGCACCACCACCACGCCCGGTGCTTCCCGCGCAGCGCCGAAGCGGGCCTCCCCCATCCCGGCGGCATCGGCATCGTTCAGCAGCACCACCGGGCGGCCCAGCGCGTGCGTGAACAGGTCCCGCGCCGCCGCGCCCACCCACGCGGGGTCCACGTGCGACGCGGTGGTGGTGACGCCGTCCACCACGGGCGCGGGAAACCCGACTCCGATGGGAGCCTCGGCGGGCAGGTGGGCGATCAGGTCGCGCGTGGCCGCCACCACCGCGTCGGGCGTGGCGGGCTGCGGGGTGTCCACGCGCACCCGCTCGCCGATGAACTCCCCCGTGCGGGTGTCCACCAGGGCCGCCTTCACCCCGCTGCCGCCGACATCGATGCCGATCGCCTGCATCAGGTGGCCGCCGGCACATGTGGGGTGCTCAGCATGTCGTCGAGATCCGGCGGCAGCAGGCGCGCCGCGCCCGCCGGCCCCATGCTGCCCCGCCAGTAGGGCTCGACGGGCGGCGGGTCCTCGAGCAGGGGCTCGATCACGCGCCACTGCTCCTCCACCAGATCGCCGCGCGCGAAGAGCCTCCTCTCGCCGGCGATGGCGTCGCCCAGCAGGCGTTCGTACGCCGCGGGACCGGGCTGCCCGAGCCGCGTGGAGTAGTGCACGGAGAGGTCCACGGTCTCCATGACAATCCGGTCACCGGGCTGCTTCACCTGCATGCTGAGCTCGATGAGGTCGTCGGGCTTCATGCGAAAGCGCATGCGGTTGGGCTCGAAGGTGCCGTCGGCATCGGGGAACAACTGCCGCGGCGGCGCCACGTACTCCACGACCGCCTCGGTCAGGGTGCGCGCCATGCCCTTGCCGGCGCGGATGGTGAACGGGACACCCGCCCATCTCCACGAATCGATCTCGAACCGCAGGGAGCAGTAGGTGTCGACATCGCTGTCCGGGGCGACCCCCGGCTCCTCGCGGTAGCCGTCGTACTGGCCGCGCACGATGGACTCGCCCGTGAGCGGCCGGATCGACCGCAGGACCTTCATCTTCTCGTCGGCGATCGCGTCGGCGTCCAGCGACACCGGCGGATCCATGGCCAGCATGCAGACCAACTGCAGCAGGTGGTTCTGCACCACGTCGCGCAGGCACCCCACCGTCTCGTAGAACGCGCCACGCCCGTCCACCCCGAACGACTCGCTCATCTCGATGTGCACGTGGCTCACGTAGCGCCGGTTCCACAGGGGCTCCAGCATGGAGTTGCCGAAGCGCGCGACGAGCAGGTTCTGCACCTGCTCGTACCCCAGGAAGTGGTCGATGCGATAGATCTGGTCCTCGCGAAGCTCCGACGCCAGCGTGGCGTTGAGGGCGCGGGCCGACGGCAGGTCGCGGCCGAGTGGCTTCTCCACGACCACCCGGGAGGTGCCCGTGAGCCCGTGATGGGCCAGAGCATCCACCACGTCGCCGAACAGCCCGGGCGGAATCGCGAGATAGAAGACCGGCAGGCGCACGTCGGACAGCACCGCCGCCAGGGCATCGAACGTCGCCGGGTCCGAGTACTCGCCGTGCACGTAGCGCATGGACGCGATGAGCCGCTCGGTGGCAGGGTCGTCATCCGGAACCCCCGCGTCACGCAGGGAGTCGCGGATGCGGTCGCACAGGCGCTCGATGGTCCAGCCCTCGCGCGCGATGCCCACCACGGGAATGCCCAGCTGCCCGCGCGCCTCGAGGGCATGCAGGGCCGGGAACAGCTTCTTGTAGGCGAGGTCGCCGGTGGCCCCGAAGAGCACCAGGCAGTCGGCGCGGTCGCTCATGCGCCCGTCTCCGCGTGCCCGCCGAAGCCGCTGCGCATCGCCGACAGCACCTTGTTGGCGAACTCATCCTCGCCGCGGCTCGCGAATCGGCTGAAAAGCGCCGCCGACAGCACCGGCACCGGCACCCCCTCGTCCACCGCCGCCTCGATGGTCCAGCGGCCCTCGCCGGAGTCGGACACCCGGCCGGAGAAGCCCGCCAGCCCCGGATCGCGGGCCAGCTCATCGGCCGTGAGGTCGAGCAGCCACGAACTCACGACGCTGCCTCGCCGCCAGAGCTCGGTGACCGCGGCGACGTCGATGTCGAAGCGGTAGAGGGCGGGGTCGGACAGCGGCGCCGTCTCGGCGTCGGCGGTGCGCTCGTGCAGTCCGGCATCGGCGTGGCGCAGCACGTTCAGACCCTCGGCATACGCGGCCATCAGGCCGTACTCGATGCCGTTATGGACCATCTTCACGAAGTGCCCGGCGCCCGCCGGACCGCAGTGCAGCCATCCGCGCTCGGCCGTGCCCGCGGCGCCGCTGCGCGATGGCGTTCGGGGCGCGGCCGCTTCGCCCGGCGCGAGGGACTCCAGTACCGGCTCGAGAACCGCGATGGCCGCTTCGTCCCCACCCAGCATCAGGCAGTAGCCCCGCTCGAGCCCCCACACGCCACCGCTCACGCCGGCGTCCACGTGATGGATGCCCCGCGGCGCCAGGGCCTCTGCGCGGGCGATGTCATCGTGGTACCGGCCGTTGCCGCCGTCCACCACCACGTCGCCGGGACCGAGCAACGCGGCCATCTCGTCGATCGCCGGCCCGGTCACCGCCGCAGGCAGCATGAACCACACCACGCGCGGCGCGGAGAGGGAGGCGACCAGCGCCGCGGGGTCGGCGGCCGTGGTGATGCCCGCCGCGGAGGCGGCCTGCATGGCGTCGTCCGAGCGGTCGAAGCCCACGACCTCATGTCCGTCCCGCATGAGGCGCTGCGACATGCCCGCGCCCATACGGCCCAGCCCGATCATCCCGATGCGCATGCGTCCCCCTGGTCGTGTGCGGCCCGGACTGCCCCTGCGCGGCAAGGGTAGCCTCACCCGGGTGATCGAGCGCATGGTCCTGCAGGATGCAGATGGGGCGGCGCACTGGGCCGCGGGGATGATCGCCGCGGCGCTGGGCAATGCCGTGACCGCCCGCGGCCGGGCCTCGCTGGCCCTGTCGGGGGGCCGGTCGCCCTGGGCAATGATGGGCATGCTCTTCGCCCGGGACCTCCCGTGGACCGCGGTGGACCTGCTGCAGGTGGACGAGCGCGTGGCACCGGATGGTGATGAGCGGCGCAACCTCACGCACATCGAGCAGTTGCGGCACGGGACCCCGGCGGAGCGCGCGCACATGCATGCGATTCCGGTCGCCGAAGGGGCGGATGCGGCCGCGCGGTCCTACTGCGGCACCGTGCGCGACCTCGGCCACCCCATCGACGTCGTCCAACTGGGCCTGGGCGATGACGGCCACACCGCATCGCTGGCGCCCGGTGACCCGGTCCTCGCGGTGCGCGACGCGCCGGTGGCGGCCACCACCCGGCCGTTCAACGGCACCCGGCGCGTGACCCTCACCTATCCGGTACTTGATGCCGCGCGGCTGGTGGTGTGGCTCGTGACCGGCCCGTCCAAGCGGGAGATGGCCGGCCGGCTCACGGCGGGGGACGACGGGATCCCGGCCGGCCGCGTGACGGCCGCACGGCAGGTGCTGGTGCTCGACGCCGCCTCAGCGGGCTAGGGCGGTGGCGGCCACGGGGTGACGTTGGCAGCGGGCACGCGTCGCCGCGGGGCCTCGTGCCCGGCGGCCACCACGGCATCGCGGCCGTCGAAGCCCACGAGCACGCCGAAGCCCCACCCGCCTCGGTACGGAAACCGCACCTGATCGCCCGGGATCAACTCGGGGTGGGCCAGGCTCAACTGTCCGTCGCCCGCGTCGTGCGGCCTGCCCGTCATCGTCCGCCATCCACCATCGCACGCATCCATGCCCGTGTTTCGGCGCAACGACGCGGGTTCCCTGCGCGCGTGCGCGCGGAGGCCGCTGGTAGTGTCGAACGCGCGACCCCCATCCGGGGGCGCGTCCCCAGTGTCCAACCCAGAAGGGGAACGAATGAACACGAGCGAGTTCGCGAAGGCCCTCGCTGCACGCACGGACATGACCGTGACTCAGGCCACGGACGTGACGAAGCACTTCCTGGACCTCGTCAAGGAGGGCGTGAACAAGGGCGAGCGCATCGCGTTCCTCGGGTTCGGCACCTTCTCCACCGCCCGTCGCCCCGCGCGCACCGGCGTGAACCCCCAGAACCCTGGCCAGAAGGTGAAGATCCCAGCCCGCACCGTCGTGAAGTTCACCCCCGGTGCATCGCTGAAGGAGGCCGCGAAGGGCGGGAAGTTCAAGCCGCTCGCCGCTGCGAAGAAGGTGGAGAAGAAGGCCGTCGCCACCGCGAAGAAGGACGTGAAGAAGGCCACGTCCGCCGCGAAGCGCACCACGTCGAAGGCCACCTCCACGGCGAAGAAGGACGTGAAGAAGGCAACGTCCGCCGCGAAGAAGGTGGAGAAGAAGGCCGTCGCGACGGCCAAGAAGGCCGCGCCGAGGAAGCGCAAGTAGCACCCACCCGGCCGGGCCGCGCGCTGCGCGGCCCGGCCACGGGGCGCCCCTACGGGGTGAGTGCCTCCACCGTGCCCGCCGCGCGCATCCGGCACACGCCGGTGCCGGCACACGCCTCGCACTCCGGCACCTCGCCGCGCACATGCGAAAGGCAGTACTCCACGCGCGCGCTCACGACATCCGCCATCAGTGGATGCACGCCGAACGGCGCCGCCACCAGGTACTCCACGCCGGGGTGCGCGGTGGCCGCCTGCTCGGCGAGTTCGGGGATGTCCTGGTTCCAGTGCTTCCCGGGCAGCAGGAAGTACGGCTGGATGACGACCATCGTGGCGCCGCGCTCGACGCAGCGGTCGAAGGCGGTGGCGATGGACGGCTCCGCGAGTTCCATGTGGGCCGGCTCGACGATGTCGTAGTCGAGGCGGTCGGCGATGGAGGTGCGCGTGAGCTGCTCCAGCATCTCATTGCTCTCAGCCCGTCGGCTGCCGTGGTCAACCACGATCACGCCGATGCGCGGGGTGTTCTCTTTATCGGCCATGCCCCGATGATAGGACCACATCGCTCAGGACGGGCGGAGAACCAGCACCTCGCCACCGCCGCGGATGAACTCGTACGCCACGGGGCGCACCTCGGTGCCGATGCCCTCCCGCGCGAGGTCGTGACGAAGGCGATCCAGCGCCGGCCACCGCGCGCCGAGGGTGTCGACAAGCGGGAAGATCCTCGCCTCCCCTCCCGCCACCCGCGCGAGCTCGCGCGCGAATGCCAGGTGATCGGAGTACCCCAGGTGATCCGGGTACACGAACAGCAGGTGCGAGGAGAGCACGAGGCGGAAGCGACCGTCCGCGAACGGCAGGTCAGGCAGCGCCCCGACCACATACGCCGCAGGGTGCCGCGCCCGGTCAGCCGCGAACGCATCCGCAGCCGCCAGGCGGCGCGCAAGGTGGTCGTCCGGGTCGCGGAAGAAGCCCCAGGAGTAGGTGTGCGGGTTCGCGCGCACGTACTGGTTCCCGTAGCGGGTGTCGGCGACCGCGCGGCGGATCAGGGCATCCGGCGGACGCGCGTACTCGGGGTCCACCGCAGTCACGTCACCGCCACGGGCGCGGGCGCCGGCCGCGAACCCGCTCGCGCCGGCGGGGCAGTCCAGGACAGGGCCGCGCAGGAGTTCATCCGCGGACAGGCCGAACATCGCCACGTACTCGTCGTAGGGGCGCGCAGTGACGATGATGTCGCCGAGACCGCGGTAGGCGCCCGGCGTGGTCACAGCCGGATGGTGCACGCGGATCCGATGCGCGCGTAGCGCTCGGGCATGCACGTGAGCACGATCACCTGGCTCCGCCGCCCGGCCTCCGCCAGCGCGGCGCCCAGCCCCTCCAGGCGTTCGGGATCGGAGTACCCGAGGGCGTCGTCGATGATGACGGGGGCACCGCCGTGCGCGTCATCCGACACCAGGGATGCCGCGGCCAGCCGCCCGATGACGGCCAGTTGCTCGCGGGCACCCCCGGAAAGGGCATCCACGGGCACCGTGGCGCCGTCCGCGCTGCGGCTGATCACCTGCAGGGTCGCGTGATCCACCTCGAACGTCACACCGGGGCCGAACACCAACCGCCCGAGGTGCTCCACCGCGTCGCGGAAGGGAGCCACATAGGCGCGACGGGCATCATCGCGGTGCCGGGTGACGACGTCGAACAGCAGATCGGCGGCGGCGGCGCGGCGCTCCGCCGCCGCGAGGGCGACCCGGGCGTCGTCCCGCGCGGCCCGGGCGCGATCGAGCCGGTCGGCGCGCCCCTCCTCCCCCGCACTCGCGATCTCGCCCAGCATCCGTGCGGCCTGCACCTCCATCTCGGAGCGCTCGCGGATGAGGCGGTCCACGGCATCCCGGGCATTCGCCAGCCGCGCCTGCACGGCATCGGGATCGTCCGGGTGCATGGCCGCCCGCGCCTCGTCCAGCGCTCCGGCGGCGGCCGCGGCAGCGGACTCCGCATCGCGAAGGACCTGCGCGATGACCTCGTCGGCCGCGACCGCCCGGGCGTCGTCCAGCGCTGCACGCGCGCCGCGCACCGACTCGACCGTCGCGCCGAGGTGCCCGGTCCGCTCCGCCGCCTCGCGCTCCTGCAGGCCCACGTCCTCGCGCGCCGCGTCCAGCGCATGTCGCGCGGCGTCCTCTGCGCGCCGGGCCTCGGCAAGGGCATCGTCGGCCCGTGCACGCCGCTGCCGTGCCTCATCGCGGTCGGCGGGCATCGGTGCACCCTGTGCCCGCCCCGCCAGGTAGCCCGCGACGCGCTCCTCCGCCCGCGCGATCTTCTGCTCCATCTCCTCGGGCGTCAGGTCGTTCAGGGCCGCCGACCGGGCCTCGCGCGCCGATCGTGCGCGCGCCTCCTCGTCGCGCCTGCGTCGCGCCTGCGCCCGCGCCGCCTCAATGCCGTCCTTCGCCCCGGCCTCCTCCAGCAGGGCATCACGCTCCTCGAGGGCGCGGCGGGCCTCTTCGCGCACCTCTTCCCCGGCACCCTCCACCGCGATACGCGCCACGCCCGGGATATCGAGGGGCTCTCCCGCGCCCAGGGGGATGACGGCCTCGGTGCCGGCCCCGATGGCGTGGGCCTCCTCGCCCGCGCGCAGGACGAGGTCGCGCGCGGCCGACACGCGCAGGCGGGCGCCCGCACCCTGTGCGCGCCCGCGCGCACCGGCCTCATCGAGCACCGCCTGCTCCAGTCGCCGCAGCAGGTCGTCGTCGACGGCGCAGTCCGCGATAAATGCCTCGGCATCCCGGATGGTCTCATCAGCCGCGCCCACCCGCTGGCGGCGCTCACGCAGGTCGCGCAGGTCCCACTCATTCCGCAGGTGACCGTCATCGGCATCCGCCCGCGCGAACTCCGCGGCCGCGACCTCACGAGCGGCGGACGCCCGGGCCAGCGCCTCGCCGGCGGCGTCCCGGGCCGCGATGGCGGCAGCCAGCCTCCCGCCGGCCGCGCGCGCCTCATCGGCCAGGGCGGCCTCCTGCCGCTCGGCGTCATTGAGCTGGCGCACCAGGTCGGCCCGTGCCTCGGCCGCGGCGCGGGCCTCGCGCACGGGGCCCTGGGCGCGCTCGGCCGCGATATCGAGATCGCGCAGCGCCGATGCCTCGCGCAGCACGGCGGCCTGCAGCTCCTCGAGCCGTCGCACGTCGGCACGCAGCGCCGGCTCCTGTTCACGACTCCGATCGATCGCCGCGCGCAGCCGCTGGTGGTCATCGGCCCGTGCGTCCACCTCGCGCACGGCCTCCTCGGCCTGCCGGACGGCCTCCTCCGCGACGGCAGCGTGCTCCCGCAACTCCCTGCGTCGCTTGTTCGGCTCACCCGTCGGAGTGCTGAACTCCTGCCGCTCCGCGTCGATGGCCGCGATGAGGTCGCCATCCCCCTCTGCCGCGCGCGACCCACCGCCCGCCGCGAGGTCGAGCGCACGCGCCAGCGACCCGCTCTCCGCCAGAGCGGCCTGATTGAGCGGCATTCCCTGCTGGTGACGCAACGCAGCGAACAGAGGAAGGTCCATGGCCTCGCCCAGGATCTCCATGACGCGATCATGCGCGGCGCGCCCGGTGAGCTGCTCGGGCGCGGGGGCGGTGATGCGCAACTCCGTGGCCGCCCCCTTCACCCACTGCTTCGCGTAGGTGAACCGGTACGGCCCGGCCTCGAGGTCGGCCTCGACGCGGGGACCCACGTCCCGGCCGATGGGCTGGGACGCCTTGACGCGCGACTTCACCGAGCTGTCGGGGTCGCTGATGAGCATGTCCAGGGCATCGGCGATGCTCGACTTGCCGACCTCGTTGGGCCCCTCGATGATGGTGACCCCCGTGGGCGCCGGCGCAACCGAGGTGTCGGCGACGCCCCGGAAGTCGCGCAGGGTGATGCGGTGGATCCTCATGCGTCGTGCCGCGCCAGTCGGTAGAGGAGGCGCAGGGCGTCGCGGGCGGCCTCGTGGTCCGGGCCGTCCCCCGCGGCGATCGCCGCGATCTCCTCGGCCGCGGACTGCGCATACCCCGACAGCCCGAGGGCGTCCAGGTCGTCGTCGTGCGCGACCACGGCCAGGTCACTTCCGCGCTCGGAGCGGGTGAGGGCCGCGAACAGGTCGGCCTGGTCGGCCAGCATGGCATTCAGGCGGGCATCTTCCGCCGGCGTGAGGGCGCCGATGAGATCCAGCCTCACCACCGTACGGGCCTTGTCGGGCAGGGCGGCCAGGTCCGCATCGAGCGCATCCACGTCCCCGGCGCCCGCGAGCCGGACCTCCCGGCGCACGAATGTCCACTCGCCCACGCGATGGGCCGTGGCACGCACGCCCTCCGCATCAATGTCCACCACCAGCACGTTGCCCGGGTCCACCTCTCCATAGTCGGCGGCCACCGGAGTGCCCGGATACCGCACGCGGGGGTCGCCCCCGACCTCGGTGGCCGAGTGGCGATCGCCCAGCGCGACATAGGACACCCGCCCGTCGTCGAGTGCGGCGGTGAGGCCGCCCATGGCGATGGCCTCCGGGTCATCGGCGTCCGGCGACAGGACGTCCACCACCCCATGGGCCGCCAGCACCCGACGCGGACCGGGTTCCAGCGCGGCAATCACCTCCGCGGATGGGTCCATGCCCGGCCGACGTGCGTTCCACGGTGCCCCCACAACCTCGAGGCCGCCGATGGCGACGGGCATCGCGTCGGCGATGACCGTGACGGCGTCGGGAGCGCGCTCGGTGAAGGCACGCGAGCGGTACACCGACGCGGCATCCAGGGGGTCGTGGTTGCCGGGAAGGATGAGCAATGGCACCTCGAACGCCCGCATGGCGTCGAGGGCCCGGGCGATCACCTGCCGGTCCACGTGATTGGAGTCGAAGACATCGCCGCATGCCAGCACGAACGCCGCGTCCTCCTCGCGGGCGAGGCGCGCGATTGCGCGCACGGCATCGAGACGGGCCTCCGAGTACCGGGCCTGGTGCTCGGGCTGCAGGAACCGCCGGGTCATGCCCAGGTGCCAGTCGGCCGTATGGATGAAGCGCGTCAAGTGACCGAGGTTAGGTCGCCCCCCGGACGCATGGCGACGTCATCAGGTGGCGAGCAGGCCGGACCGCATGGCGTCGATGGGCGGCTCCTCGCCGGTCCACTGCGCGAAGGCCGCTGCGCCCTGGTGCAGCAGCATGCCGAGCCCGTCCACGGTGCGCGCACCCCGCGCGGCCGCGGCATGCAGCCACGGCGTGGGCTCGCGTCGGTAGACGATGTCGTACGCCACCTGACCCGGCCCCAGGGCGTCGACCGGCAACTCCGGTGGCACGGCATCGGCGCCCATGCCAAGTGACGTGGCGTTCACGACCAGCGCGGCGCGCGACGCCGCATCGGCGATGGCGTCCGCCTCGAACGGAACCGGCGTGCCGAGTTCCGCGGCTCGCGCCGCCGTGCGATTCGCCACCCGCAGGCGGGCGCCGCGCCCCTCCAGGGCGAAGGCGATCGCCCGTGCCGCGCCGCCCGCGCCGATCATGAGCACGTCGGCGTCCGCCAGGTCGAGCGGGGCGGCCTCGTCGAGCGCCCGCAGGAAGCCCGCGGCATCGGTGTTGTCCCCGCGTATCCGCCCGTCGCCTGCGGGAACGAGGGTGTTGGCTGCGCCGATCGCCTGCACGGCGGGCGTCACCTCATCGCAGCAGGCGAGGACGGCCTGCTTGTGCGGAATCGTGACGTTCAGGCCCGCGCAGCCGGCGTCGAACAGCCCCCGCACGCCGCGCTCGACATGCTCGGGCGCGATGGGAAACGCCAGGTACGCCCAGTCGAGGCCCAGCGCACGGAAGGCGGCATTGTGCATCGCGGGTGAGAGCGAGTGATCGATGGGCCAGCCGATCACTCCCGCGAACCGCGTGCGCGCCGAGGGCCACGGCGCGTCCATCAGCCGCCCCCGTTCGCGGCGGCGCGGCGGATGTTGGCCACGTGCTCCGCCTCGGTGCGCGCGAAGTAGTGCAGGTCGGTGCCGTCGTTCTTCGCCACGTAGTAGAGGAACCCCGACGGGGTGGGATTGGCCGCCGCGCGGATGGAGTCCTCGCCGGGGTTGCAGATGGGCCCGGGCGGAAGCCCCGGGAACTTGCGCGTGTTGTAGGGGGAGTCGATCTCCAGATCGGCCTTCGTGAGTTCGGCCTTCCACGAGCCCACCGCGTACTGGACGGTTGCGTCGATGTCCAGGCGCATTCCTGCGCGCAGCCGGTTCTCGATGACGCCGGCGATCAGGCGCCGCTCCTTCGTGGTGCTCGCCTCGCGCTCCACGAGCGACGCGATGATCAGGACGTCGTACTTCGTGAGGTTCTTCTTCCTTGCCGCCGAGTAGTTGATGCCCTTCGTTCGCTCGGCGTAGGTGGCCAACTGGTAGTCAACCAGCGCGGACACGGGCTTCGAGGGGTCCACCGGGTAGGTGGCGGGGAACAGGAAGCCCTCCAGCGCTGTGGGCTCATCCGTGCCGGCCAGCTTCTGCCCGCGTGCCGAGGGATCGGTGGCCGCCATGTAGTCGGACGCCGGGATGCCGGTCTTCTCCTCGAGGATCTCCGCCATCTCGCTGCGCCGGAGCCCTTCGACGAACAGCACGTCCACCGCGGCCGTGGTGGATGTGGTCGGCACGGGATCGGACCCGCCACGACTGGACCACGCCCAGAACGCGCCCCCGGCGATGATCAGCAGCAGGATGGGGATGACGACCGCGAGCACCTTGCGGCCCGCGGGCGTGGCGCGCGACGGGCCCCGGCGGCCCGAGGGCGGGCGCGGCGTGCCGTCTGTGCTCATGCAGCCTCCGCGTTGGCCCGCAGCCATGCCTCGAGGATCACGCACGCGGCGACGCTGTCCAGATCGGCGGACGACGACGCCTCGCGCATGCGCCGGGAGGCTTCGGAGGTGGACAACCGCTCGTCCACCAGCACCACGCGGGCGGCCACGCGGCGACGCAGGCGACCGGCGAATGACGACGCATGATGCGCCTGCTCGCCGGCCTCTCCGGACATGAGGAGCGGCTGGCCGATGACGATCACCTCGGGCTGCTCGCGGGCGATGACGGCATCCAGGGCCGCCGCGCCCTCGGGGCGATCAACGTCGTGCACCACGGAGAGGGGGCGGACCAGCGTGCCCGACGGGTCGCTGACCGCGACCCCGGTGCGCGCGCGCCCGAGGTCGAGGGCAAGCGCCTTCATCCGGCCGACGCCCTCATCACCTCGGAGGCGTGCGCGATGGCCTCGGGCATCCGGGATGGGTCCTTGCCCCCCGCGCGCGCCATGGCGTCCTTGCCCCCGCCGCCGCCATCCACCACGGGCGCCACCTCGCGCATGACGGCGGCCGCCGACAGGCCCGCGGCCACTGCCGCGTCGTCGAAGTTGGCCACCAGCATCGCCTTGCCATCGGCAACGGCGCCCAGCACGACCGCCGCGCCGGGGCCGACGGCCTGCTTCACGCGGTCGGTCACCTGCAGCAGTTCATCCATGTCGGCGGCCTCCACCTGGGCGGCGAGGACGCGGGCGTCACCGGCGGTCTCCGCACCGGCCGCGACGGCCTGCACGTCCACCCGGCCGGAGCGGGCGCGCTTGAGGTCGGCCTCCAGGGAGCGGATGCGCTCATCGCGCGCCGCGACCTCCGCCGCCAGCGCGGCCTCGCGCTCGCGCAGGTGCTCCAGCGCCGCGAGGCCGGTGAGCGCCTCGATTCGACGGGTCGCGGCGCCCGTGCTGCCCTCGGAGGCGATCACCAGCGGGCCGATCTCGCCGGTGCGCGACACGTGGCACCCGCCGCACAGCTCGCGCGAGAACTCACCGGCCTGCACCACGCGCACCTCATCGCCGTACTTCTCCTCGAACAGCCCGATGGCCCCGAGGTCGTCGGCCTCCCCCCGTGGCATGACCCGCGCGGTCACCGGGACGTCCTCGGCCACGCGCGCATTCACCTGCCGCTCGATCTCGGCGAGCACCTCGGGCTCGATCCGGCCCCGGTGCGTGAAGTCGAACCGCAGCTTGTCGGGGCCCACGTACGACCCGGCCTGCCGCACGCCGTCGCCCAGCGCACCGCGCAGCGCCCAGTTGAGAACGTGGGTGGCGGTGTGGTTGGCCTGGGTGGCATGGCGCCGGGCGGCGTCCACCCGCGCGGTCACCTGGGCGCCCTCGGGCAGGTCGCCATCCAGCGACACGCGCAGCACCTGGTCATCGCCGATGCGGAGGACCTCGCGAACCTCGGCGCGCCCGGCGTTGCCGTCAATCCAGCCCCGGTCGGACACTTGGCCGCCGCCCTCGGCGTAGAAGGGCGACTCGGCGAGTTTCATCAGCGCGGTGCCGTCGCCCTGGTCCTCGACGGCCAGCACGGTGGTGACCACCTCCAGGCGGTCGTACCCGACGAAGGCCGTCGACGCGGAGCGCGCGGCAAGTGCCTCGGCGGCGGGGCGGTGCGCACCGGCCCCGCGGCGCCCGGCGGCCCGGGCGCGGTCGCGCTGCTCGCCCATGAGCCGCTCGAAGCCCTGCTCGTCCACCTGCATGCCGCGCTCCTCCGCGGCATCGCGGGTGAGGTCAAGCGGGAAGCCGTAGGTGTCATGCAGGCGGAAGGCGTCGTCCCCGGAGATGACCCCGCCCTGCGCGGAGCGCTCGATCACCTCGCCCAGGAGGCGCGTGCCCTGCTCGAGCGTGCGGGCGAACTGCTCGGCCTCCGCGCCGATCGTGTCGATCACCTCCGCCTGCTCGGCCCGCAGTTCGGGGTAGCCGTCCCCGTAGCCGTCGGTGACCACATCCACCAGCCCCGTGAGGCGCTCGGGTGCGAGCCCCAGGTAGGCCCCCTCGCTGACTGCGCGCCGGATGATGCGACGCAGGATGTAGTCGCGCCCCTCGTTGCCCGGGCGCACGCCGTCGGCAGCGAGAAAGGTCATGGCGCGCCCGTGGTCGGCCAGCACGCGCATCGCGCGATCCACGCGCGGATCGGTTCCGTAGCCGCGCCCCGATGCCTGCTCGGCCCAGGCGATGAGCGGCTGGAAGCCATCGGTCTCGAAGACCGTATCCTTGCCCTGCAGGATCGCCGCGAGGCGCTCGAGCCCCGCCCCGGTGTCGATGTTCTGCGCGGGCAGGGGTCCGAGCGATCCATCGGCCGCGCGGTCGTACTGCATGAACACGAGGTTCCAGTACTCCAGGAAGCGGTCCGTCCCGGTGACCGGCCCCCCCTCGGGCCCGAATGCCGGTCCGCGATCGAGGTACAGCTCGGTATTCGGACCGCACGGCCCCGTGGGGCCCGCCTTCCAGAAGTTGTCCTCCTCGCCCAGGCGCTGGATGCGCTCGCGCGGGATGCCCATCTCCACCCACTTCTCGAGGGCCTCGTCGTCCGCGGGCACGCCGTCCATGCCCTCGAACACCGTGATCCAGATCTGCTCGGGGTCGAAGCCCAGCACCTCGGTGGAGAGCTCGAACCCGAAGCGGATGGCGTCATCCTTGAAGTAGTCGCCGATCGAGAAGTTGCCCAGCATCTCGAAGAACGTCAGGTGGCGCGCGGTACGCCCCACCTGGTCGATGTCAAGCGTGCGGAAGCACTTCTGCGCGCTGGTCATGCGCGTGGCCGGCGGCTCGGCCTGGCCGAGGAAGTACGACTTCAGGGGCTGCATGCCGGCGATGGTCAGCAGCACGGACGGGTCGTCCTCGAAGGGGACGAGCGAGGCGGAGGGGATCCGCAGATGCCCCTCGCGCTCGAAGTAGCGGAGGAAGCCCTCCCGGATCTCGGCGGTCGTCACGCGGGGCAATGTACCGCGCTACCAGGTGCGCGCGCGGGAACGGGCCTCGGCGAGGTCGTCGTCGAACGCCTGCTCGGCACGCACTCCCGCCCGGGCGCCATCCACGAGCGCCTCCCGCGCGTCGGCGGTCAGGCGGCGGAGGTCCGTGCGCACCAGCGCGGGCCACCGCACGGGGTTGCGCTCACGCGATGCCAGCCAGGCCACCGAGGCGGCGACGGCGATGACGGGCGTGCGCACCCGCATCAATAGGGGCTCTCGTGCCGGGGCGGCGGCGGTGCGTCGTCGGCGCCGGATGCCCGCCGCGCGCGGAACGAGCGCAGGGCCTCGCTGGCCGACGCGGTGATGCCGCTGAGCGCCCTGGCCGGCGCGGTAATGGCCTTGCTCACGGTGCTGGCCGCCTGCTCGGCGCTCTTGGTGGCGCTCACCGCCGTGGTCATGATCTCGTCCACGTGGCCGAGCTGCGCGTTCACCTCGTCCACGGTCACCTGCACGCGGGTGAGGATCGGCACCGTCTCATCGGTGATCTCCTCCACCGAGTTGTCGAGCTGGCCGAACAGCCCGCCGAGCCGCAGGAAGAGGTAGAAGAGCCCTGCCCCCACCAGAACGAGGAAGATGGCCAGCGCGAGGCTGGCGACGTCCGACCAACTCATTCAATCCTCCATGCTGTGCCGACCGGGCCCCGCCCGGACGATGGTTCCTGCGGCCACGAGGCGCCCCCCGTCGTACAGGGCCGCGGTCTGCCCGGGAGCGACCGCCTCGGCGGCATCCTCGAGCACCACCGTGCCGGTGGCATCGCCCGTGGTGAGCAACCGACCCCGCAGGGGATGTCCATGATGCCGGATTCTGACCTCGAGCGCGCGGTCGGGCACGTCATGCGCGATGACGTCCTCGAGATGGATGCGATCCTGCGCCAGCGCCGCGCGCGGTCCCACGACGACCTCGTTCCGCGTGGCGTCGGTGGCCAGCACGTACAGCGGTTCCGGCGCGGCCACCCCGATGCCGCGCCGCTGGCCGACGGTGAAGCGCCAGTAGCCGTCATGCCGGCCGACCTCCGCCCCGTCCCGGTCGACGATGCGGCCGGGACGGGGAGCCAGCCCGCCCGAGCGCTCCAGAAACGGCGCGTGGCCGCCGGCGCCCACGAAGCAGACGTCCTGACTCTCCACGGCATCGGCGGCCGGCAGCCCGCGTGCGTGCGCGATGCGGCGCACCTCGTCCTTCCGCAGGTCGCCCAGGGGCAGGTCCAGCCGTGCCAGCGTGCCGGGGTCGAGGCGGGCCAGCATGTACGACTGGTCCTTCGAGGCGTCCTCTGCCGCGGCCAGCCGGGGGGCCGGACCATGGGTGTCGACGCGGGCGTAGTGGCCCGTGGCCAGGCGCTCCGCCCCCAGCAGGGCGGCCGCCTCGTCGAGGATGCGGAAGCGCACCTCCCCGTTGCACGTGATGCACGGGTTCGGCGTGCGCCCCTCCGCATATCCACGGATGAAGTCCTCCACCACCTCCGCGCGGAATCGCTCAGCGGCGTCGATGGTGAGGTGCGGGATGCCGATGGCCGCGCATGTCTCACGGGCCTGGCGCACCGTCTCGGGCGCGCAGCACGACCGCTCCGCGCGCACCGCCGCCGGGTCGTGCCACAGGCGCATGGTCACGCCCACCACATCCAGGCCGCGCTCGGCCAGGAGCAGCGCCGCCACGGCGCTGTCCACGCCCCCGCTCATGGCCACGGCCACACGGTCGGCACGGCGGGGTGCCCCGGGCGCCCCGAGTCGGGCGCCGAACCAGTGCTCGAGGGCTGCCGCGGTGGCATCGGCCGCCACCTCCACGCCATGACGGCGTTCCGGCCCGAGGCCGCCGAGCGATGCATCCAGTGACGACGCGGAGATGCACAGGGCGGAATCGAGCGACGCGCCCGTGAGCGCCTCGCAGGCGGCGGACGCCGCGACGGTCGTGGCACCGCACCCGCGCGCACGGAAGCCCGCCCGCGTGACGCACCTCCCGTCCACGGCGATCTCGATCACGACGACGTCACCGCAGGCCTCGGCGCCGGCCTCGCCGCGGGCATCGGCGGTCGCGAGCCCACCGGCGCCGACGGGCGCCGCGAGATGCCTCATCGCCTCGGGCGGATAGGGCGGCATGCGGCGACGCTAGCGCGGGGACGCCGAAACCGGGAGGGCGCCCCACGGCGACGCGCCCCGCGAGGAGGCGGTCGGCCCCCCACCGTGCCGCTCCGGGGCGTGATCCGAACCTGCTTCACACAGGTCGGGCGACGGGCGGTGCCTCGCGTTGTGCGGCCCCGACTCCATCACCCTGGTCACGAGATACGGCTCGGAACTAAGTCCGGTCGCGCACACGGTCGGGTGCCACGCGCACGCTAGTACGCGCGCCTAGGAATCCGCCGCGGGAGGCGGCGCCACGGACCGGACCGCGAGCTCCGACAACTGGGCGTCATCCACCCCGGCCGGGGCGCCGGTGAGCGGGTCCGCGCCGGTGGCCGTCTTGGGGAAGGCGATCACATCGCGGATCGAGCGCTCGCCGGCGAGCAGCATCACCAGGCGGTCGAGGCCAAGGGCGATGCCCCCATGGGGCGGGGCGCCCAGTCGCAGGGCGCGCAGCAGGAAGCCGAAGCGGTCCTCAGCGTCCTCCGGGCCGATGCCGATCGCGTCGAATACCGCGGCCTGCACGGCCTGGTCGTGGATGCGGATGGAGCCCCCGCCGATCTCCAGCCCGTTCAGCACCACGTCATACGCCAGGCTGCGCACCGAGCCGGCGTCGGTGGCGATGAGGCCGACGTCGTCCGGGTGGGGTGCGGTGAATGGGTGGTGCAGGGGATCCCACCGGCCCTCGTCGGCGTTCCAGCCCACGAGGGGGAACTCCTCCACCCACACCGGCGCCCAGGCGCCCTCCGGCACCAGTCCGTGGCGCTCGGCGAATCGCACGCGCAGCGTGCCCAGCACCTCGGAGGCCACCTCCTCGGAGTCGGCTACGAGCGTGATGAGATCGCCCGGGGAGGCACCCAGGTCGGTGGCGATGCCGTCGAGGAACTTGGCAACGGGCGAGCGCAGGGAGCCATCCTCCTGCACGGCCACCCACACCAGCCCCTTCGCGCCGAGCGCCTGCGCCTCGGCCATGAGGTCGTCGCCGTCCTTGCGCGAGGTGCCCTCCCCCGCGCCGGGCACGACCAGGCCGCGCACTACGCCGTCGCCCTCGACCACCGAGCGGAACACACCGAATTCCGTGCGCCCCGCCGCCTCGGTCCAGTCGAGGATCTCCATGCCGAACCGCAGGTCGGGACGATCGGTGCCGAAGCGCCGCATGGCGTCCGCATACGCCATGCGGGGGAACGGCGTGGCCAGGTCAATGCCCGCCTCGGCGAAGCACGCCACCAGCACGGCCTCGGTGAGGTCCTCGATGTCCTCGGGCTCCACGAAGGACGCCTCGACGTCTAACTGCGTGAACTCCGGCTGCCGGTCGGCGCGCAGGTCCTCATCCCGGAAGCAGCGGGCGATCTGGTAATAGCGCTCCAGGCCGCCCACCATGAGCAGCTGCTTGAACAGCTGCGGGCTCTGGGGCAGCGCGTACCACTCGCCCTGGCTGAGGCGTGACGGCACCAGGAAGTCCCGCGCGCCCTCGGGCGTGGACCGCGTGAGCACAGGCGTCTCGACCTCGAGGAACCCGGCGTCGTCGAGCACGCGGCGCATGGCCCGCACCACGCGGGCGCGGAGCTCCAGGGCGGCAAGGCGGCGCGGCCGCCGCATGTCGATGTAGCGGTAGGTGAGCCGGAGCTCCTCCGATGGCTCGGTGCTCTCATCCTCCACGGAGAACGGCACCGGCTCGGTCTCCGACAACCGCTCCAGCGCGCGCACCGCCAGCTCCACCTCGCCGGTGGGGATGCGCGGGTTGACGGTGTCGTCGGACCGGCGCACCACGTCGCCCTCGACGCTGATGACGTCCTCCAGGTGCAGCCGCTCGGCGGCGGCGTGGGCCTCCGGCGCCTGCTCGGGGTGGAACACCAGCTGGAGAATGCCGCTGCGGTCGCGGAGGTCGATGAAGATCACGCCGCCATGGTCGCGACGTCGATGCACCCAACCCGCGATGCGAACCGGATCGCCCACCGCATGGGCGGCATCGGCCGCCGCGTGCGTGCGGTATCGCGCGGCCCCGATCACGCGGGGTCCCCCCCGCCCGCGATGTGCGACGCGATCTCCCCCACCGGTACCTCCACCTGGTCTCCTGTCTGCATGTCACGGATGGTCGCGAGGCCCTCGGCGTGCTCGCGCGGTCCCACGATGATCACCCGGCGCGCCCCCAGCCCCGACGCGTGGCGCATCATGGCCTTGAGCCCCCTGCCCGCGGTGCCGGCCTCCACGCGCAGGCCCGCGCGGCGCAGGTCGCGTAGCACGGGCATGAGCTCCAGCCGGATGCCGGCGTCGGGCGCCGCCAGGTACGCGTCGATGCCGGCCCCGGGATCGGCATCCTCGCCCAGGGCGAGCGTGATGCGCTCGATACCCGTGCCGAAGCCGACGCCCGGCACCTCCGGACCCCCAAGCGACGCCACCAGGCCGTCGTACCGGCCGCCGCCGCCGATGCCGCTCTGCGCGCCCAGCCGGTCGCAGGTGAACTCGAACACCGTGCGGGTGTAGTAGTCGAGGCCGCGCACCAGCGTGGGGTCCTCCTCGAAGGGAATGCCCATGAGCCGCAGCGCCTCCAGCACGCGCTCATGGTGCTCGCGGGACGCGTCATCGAGGTTGTCGAGCAGCCGGGGCGCATCGGCCATGGCCGCCTGCACGGCGCGATCCTTCATGTCGAAGAGGCGCAAGGGGTTCTCGTGCATGCGCTCACGGGCATCCGCCGGCAGGGAGTCCGCGTGGCGCTCCAGGTGGGCCAGCAGGGCCTCCCGGTAGGGCGCGCGACCCACCGGGTCACCCATGCTCGAGATGCGCAGGCGCACCGCCGGCACGTCCAGGCGGGCATAGATCTCGGCCAGCATGGCGATCATCTCGGCGTCCAGCAGGGGGTCCTCGCTGCCGAACGCCTCGGCCCCCACCTGCCAGTGCTCGCGAAACCGACCGCTCTGCGGGGCCTCGTACCGGAACATCGGCGCCACGTACCAGAGCTTCACGGGCTGCGGCAGCTTGTGCATGCCGTGCTCGGCATAGGCCCGGGCCACGGAGGCCGTGCCCTCGGGGCGCAGCGTCAGGCTGCGGCCGCCGCGGTCGTCGAAGGTGTACATCTCCTTGCGGACGATGTCGGTGGCGGTACCCACGCCGCGCACGAACACCTCGGTCTCCTCGAAGGTGGGGGTGATGACCCGCCCGAAGCCGTTGGCCGCCATCACCTCGGCCGACACCGCCTCGATCCGCGCGCGCACCCGCCCCTCTGCGGGGAGGACGTCCCGCGTGCCCTTGGGGGCCCGTGGCGCCATCGCTACCGCCTGCCCGTCTGGCGCTCCCAGCGCCGCATGGCCATGCGGTGCGCGAACCGGTCCAGCAGCATCCCCAGCGGGATCATCAGCAGGCCCATGATCGCCGCGTAGGCGAAGGCCGTGGTGGCCGAGTCGCCGTTGAGGTAGTACATGAAAGCGAAGAAGATCAGCGCCGCAATACCTGCGCGGATGAGCACGCTCCTCATCCCGGCGCGACGCGGCGCACCCTTCGGCAGGCCGTCCGCGCGCTTCCCCGAGGACGGCTCCGCCTCGGCAGCCACCACCTTGGCCTCGTGGCGTGGGTTCTTCACGGGCGGCGGGCCGGCGTTGGGCCTGCGGCGGCGCTTGGGGGCGATCTGTCAGTCCTCCGTCGTCTCGATGACCTGCCCGGGGAGCAGCCGCGGCAGCCCCAGTTCACCCGGGGAGGCGCCGGCGAGGGCGGCCCGGGGAACCAGTCCCACGAGCTCCGAGTCCCCGGCGACGAGGCCCCGGGCGGCGGCTTCGCGCCGCACCCTCTCGACCACCGCGAGCAGCGGCGTGCGCCGGTAATCCTCCACGTTCATCGACACCTGCGCAAGGCCCGTGCGCGGGCACAGCAGGCCGAGCGCGCGCACCGCCGGGAGCCCGCTGCCGTCACCGCCCTCGCGCACCGCCCCGGCAATGGCCCGCGCATCGTCCAGCGACGCGCCCGGCAGCCACACGTTCCAGGCGATCAGCGGGCCGCGTGCGCCGACCAGCACCACCCCCGCGGAGGGATGCGGCACCTGCGGTCCGGCGTCCGACTGAACCTTCCCCGCCCGCATCGCGCGATCCAGGGCACCCAGCCCGGCGGCGCGCAGCCGGGCCGGTCGCTCGCGACCCGTGCCCGCCGCGGCCCCGTACAGCAGGCACGGGATCCGGGCCTCCGCGCCGATGCGCGCGGCCGATGCGCGCGCCGCTGCAACCGCAGCCGGCATCGCGGACGGCCGGAGGCCGACGAAGGGGAGCACGTCGAGGGCCCCCACGAACGGATGCACGCCCTCGTGGCGGCGCAGGTCGATCAGGTCGCGGCACCGCATGGCGAGGGCCACGCCGGCGTCCACCAGCGCGCTGCCATCGCCCGCCAACGTGATGACCGTCCGGTTGTGGTCCGCATCGGAATGCACGTCCAGCAGCCGCACCCCCGGCACCTGCGTGGTGGCCACCAGGTCCGCGATGCGGTCGGGGTCGCGCCCCTCACTACAGTTGGGCACTGCCATCAGGCCGTCGTCAACCCGATGGGAACCGCCGCTGCGCACGCTTCTGAGGCTGCTCACATTCCTCCGGCCCTACAGGTGGTCGGTGGCCATCACGGCCGTCTCGGCCCTTGCGCTGATGGCCTGCACGATCACCCTGCCATACCTCACGCGGCGCGTGATCGACGACGTCCTGAACGGGCAGCAGGAAGATGCGCTGCTGCCGCTGGTGCTGATCGTGATCGTGGTGGGCGTGATCCGCGCGCTGTTCGCGGTGATCCGCCGGATCCTCGCCGGCCACGTGAGCCTGTCGGTGGAGTTCGACCTGAGGGACAGGGTGTTCGCGCACCTGCAGCGGCTCTCATTCGGGTACTTCGACCGCATGCCGGTGGGCCAGTTGATGTCGCGTGCCACCAGCGACCTGCAGACCGTGCGGTTCTTCCTGGGATACGGCCTGATCTTCCTGTTCATGCACGCCTTCACCCTGGTGTTCGTGACGGTGGTGCTGTTGTTCATCAACGTGCCGCTCACCGCGCTTGCGCTGCTGATGGGACCGGCGCTGGTGCTGGTGGCCGCGCGGGCGAGCAAGCGCTCGCACCCCGTGCTGGTGGACGTGCAGCAGAAGGTGGGCGAGGTCACCCAGACGGCCGAGGAGAGCATCGCCGGCATCCGGGTGGTGAAGGCGTTCGGCCAGGAGGGCGCGCAGTCCGACCGCTTCGGCATGCGCGCCGAGGCGGCCTTCGACCGCAGCATCGACGCGGCCCGCCTGCAGAGCTTCTACACCTCGCTGATGGGCTTCCTGCCCACGATCGGGGTGGCCGTGGTGATCGCCGTGGGCGGCGTGATGACCATCAACGGCGTCCTTACCCTCGGCGAGTTCGTGCAGTTCTACCTCTACCTGGCCATCCTCACATGGCCATTCCGCTCGATCGGCATGCTGATCGGCAGCGCGCAGCGGGCCGCCGCGAGCGGCCAGCGCGTGTTCGAGATCCTGGACGCCGAGCCCGACCTGGTCGAGGCCGTGCACCCCGTGCCGCTGCCCGGTGGCGAGGGCCACGTGGTGATGGAGAGCGTCACCTTCGGGTACGACCCCGACCGGCCCGTCCTCCGCGACCTCGACCTGGACATCCCCGCCGGCAGCACCATCGCCCTGATCGGCGCGACGGGCTCGGGCAAGAGCACCATCACCCAGCTCATCCCGCGCTTCTACGACCCCCAGGCGGGCCGCGTGATGGTGGACGGCGCCGACGTGCGCGACGTACCCCTCCAGGAGATACGCGCGGCCGTGGGCATGGTGGGCCAGGACCCCTTCCTGTTCTCCGACACCGTCCGGGCGAACATCGCGTTCGGCAACCCCGGCGCCGGCGACGACGAGGTGCAGCGCGCGGCCCGCATGGCGCAGGCCGACACCTTCATCCGCGCGCTGCCCGATGGCTACGAGACCGTGGTGGGCGAGCGCGGGTTCACGCTGTCGGGCGGGCAGCGGCAGCGCATCGCCATCGCCCGGGCCATCCTCATGGACCCCCGCATCCTCGTGCTGGACGAGGCCACTGCGTCGGTGGATGCCTCCACCGAACGGGAGATCGCCCGCGCACTTGCCGCGGTGATGCAGGGGCGCACCACCATCATCATCGCCCACCGGCTGTCGACCATCAGCCTGGCGGATGAGGTGGTGCTGGTGGACGGGGGCCGCGTGGCGGCCCGCGGCGTGCACGACGACCTCTACGCGCGCAGCGCCCTGTACCGCGAGATCCACGATCAGGGCCTGGCGCGCCCGGATGACCTCGTGGCGAGGGAGTCCTGATGGGCACGCGCCCCGTGGGACACGGGCACGCGGGCGGCATGCTCGGGCCGCTGGGCGAGGACGAGGAGCGCGTCGTCCGCCGGCCGCGGCGCAACATGCGGCGGCTGCTCCCCTACTTCCGTCCGTACCGGTGGCGGGTGCTCGCGACGATCGCGCTGATGCTCGTGGTGACCGGCGCGGCCCTTGCCACGCCTGCCCTCGCGCAGGTGGCGATTGACGACGGCATCACCGCGGGCAGCGTGCGGGCGCTGCTGGTGATCGTGGCGGTGTTCGTGGTGATCGGCGTTGCCGGATGGATCGCGGGCTACTGGCAGGCGTACCTGTCGTCATGGGTGGGCAACCGCGTGCTTCTGGATCTGCGACGGCAGGTGTTTCGGCACCTCATGCGCCTGGAGTTGGGGCACCACGAGCGCACGCCCACGGGGCGCAGCGTAAGCCGCCTCACCGCCGACATCGAAGCCGTGAACCAGTTGGTGGTGGAGGGCGCGACATCGCTGGTGATCAACGGGCTCACGCTGATCGGCGTGGTGATCATCCTGCTGGCCTACGACTGGAAGCTGGCGGTCGCGGCATTCCTGATCTTCCCGCTGCTGGCCGTGGGCACGTGGTGGTTCCGCGTGAGGGCCACGCGCGCGTACCGCCTCACGCGCGAGCGGGTGGCGGTGGTGCTGTCGGTGCTGCAGGAGAACCTGTCCGGCATACGCGTGGTGCAGGCCCACGGCCGCGAGGAGGAGGCCCGGCGGCGCTTCCGCGAGGCCAACCTGGAGTACCGGCGGGCCAACATGAGCACGATCACCGTGAGCGGCGCGTACTTCCCGGGCGTCGAGCTGCTGGCCGCGCTCGGGACGGCGCTGATCCTGTGGTACGGCGGCAACCGGGTGCTGGACGCCGACCTCAGCGTGGGCGTGATGGTGGCGTTCATCGGCTATCTGGCGTCGTTTTTCGATCCCATCCAGCAGCTCTCGCAGCTGTACAACACCTTCCAGGCGGCCATGGCCGCGCTGGAGAAGATCTTCGGGGTGCTCGAGACCGACCCGCGCATCGCCGACGCCCCCGACGCCGTGGACCTGCCCGATGTGGCCGGGCGCATCGACCTGGATGGGGTGTCGTTCGGCTATGGGCGCGAGTACGTGATCCGTGACGTGGACCTGCACGTGGAGCCCGGCACCACGGTGGCGCTGGTGGGCGCGACCGGGGCGGGCAAGTCCACGCTGGCCAAGCTGATCGCGCGCCTCTACGACCCCGACGAGGGGGCGGTGCGCATTGATGGCATCGACCTGCGTGAGGTGCGCGAGGAATCCCTGCGCGCCGCCATGGGGATCGTGCCGCAGGAGGGGCACCTGTTCAGCGGCACCATCGCCGAGAACGTCCGGTTCGCCCACCCCCTGGCCACCGATGACGAGGTGCGGCGCGCGCTCGACGCCGTCGGCGCCCTGGCATTCGTGGACGACCTGCCCGACGGAATCGACACCGACGTGCAGGAGCGGGGCGCACGGCTCTCGGCGGGGCAGCGGCAGTTGATCTGCTTCGCGCGGGCCTTGGTGCCCGACCCCCGTCTGGTGGTGCTGGACGAGGCCACCTCGTCGATCGACATCGCTACCGAGAAGCGCATCGAGGATGCGCTGGACCGGCTGCTCGAAGGCCGCACGGCGGTGATCATCGCGCACCGCCTGTCCACCATCCGGCGCGCCGACGTGATCGTGGTGGTGGAGGACGGGCGGATCGCCGAGATGGGCAGCCACGACGACCTGATGCGGGCCGGGGGCAGGTACGCCGCCCTGTACGCCGACTGGGAGCAGGCCGCGGGGTGACCCACCGTGTGGCCGTGGCCGCCCGGCGGGGCTTTGCTACGGTCCCCGGCGGCCGTGAGGCGATGGGGGATCGTCTAGCTGGTAGGACACTGGGTTCTGGTCCCAGGAGCGGGGGTTCGAGTCCTCCTCCCCCAGTCACTTCACGACCGGCGCGCCATTCGTAATAATGGTGGCCAGCAGGGCCCATGCAGCACCCCGCAGGACCTCGTGGCGCATTCGTCTAGGGGCCTAGGACGCCGCCCTCTCACGGCGGTAACACGGGTTCAAATCCCGTATGCGCTACCTCACCACTGACGCGGCCCTCGGGCCGCGTCAGTCATTTGGCGACCCCCCGGCGAGCACCGCACGGATTGCTGCAGCTGTTCCCGCGGGGTCCTCCCGCAGGTAGAAGTGCCCGCCCAGGTCCACGGTCCGGATGTCCAGCGCCCTGCCGTAGGCCTCCTTCACGGCCGGCGAGAGCATCCATCGCGATGCGAGGGCCACGGGGCGCCCGCCGCGTTCCGCGAATCGCACGAGGGCGTCATCCATGTCCCACTCCATGAGAGCCGCGAGCATGGCGATGCCCTCGCCGGGTGGCATGGCCGACATCTCCCCCGCCACCCGGTCGGTGAGTGCCGGATCGGTGACCGGCGCGGCGGACCGCTCGCAGAGAGTGCGGACGGCAGCCGGGAAGTCCTGCCGGAAGGGCCCGAGCACGCGGGCGCAGGCGGCGGCGTCCTGGCGCGGGTACAGGTGCATGAAGGTGAGGCCATCGAGGGCGACGACCCGCCCTCCGTCGGCCGCGAGCGCGGCCTCCACGGCCACCGCAGCCCCCAGCGAATGCCCCACCAGCGCGGCGTCGTGAAACCCGGCGGCATCCGTGATGGCAGCCACCAGCCCGCCGAGGTCAGCCATTGTCCACTCCCGCCGCCATGCGCGGGAGCCACCGTGCCATGGCAGGTCAAGCGCCAGCACGCGGTGATCGCGCCGCAGGTCATGCGCGATGGGGTCGAAGTCAGCGCGCCGGCACGACCAGCCGTGCACCAGCACGATGCCCGGGCCGTCGCCGCCGACGTCGAACGCCACGCGTGCGCCGGGCAGATCACGGTGGAGGGTGCGGACCATGGGGGCATGCTCCCAGATGCGAAACGCCCGGTTGTGCGACCGCGCCAGGGCGCGGTAGCGTCGGTTCATGCGCGTGGGCATCCTGACCGGCGGGGGCGACTGCCCCGGGCTGAACGCGGTCATCCGGGCCGTGGTGAAGGTGGGCGCGCGGCGCCATGGCCACGAGCACGTGGGCATCCTGCGGGGATGGCGCGGCCTGCTGGAGGCCGACGCGGTTCCGCTGTCCGCGCGGGATGTGAGCGGCGTGCTCGCGCGCGGCGGCACCATGCTGAAGAGCTCCCGCACCAATCCGTTCCGGGATGCGGATGCCACCCGCGCCGCGCTCGAGGGCTTCACGCGCCTGGGGATCGACGCCCTGGTGGCGATCGGCGGCGAGGACACCCTGGGGGCAGCGAGCCGCCTGCATTCGGAGCACGGCGTGCCCGTGGTGGGTGTTCCCAAGACAATCGACAACGACCTGTCCGGCACCGACGTGACGTTCGGCTTCGACACCGCCGTGCAGATCGCCACCGATGCCATCGACCGCCTGCACACCACCGCGGAGAGCCACGACCGCGTCATGGTGGTGGAGGTGATGGGGCGCCATGCGGGCTGGATCGCGCTGTACTCCGGCCTCGCCGGTGGCGCCGATTACATCCTGATCCCCGAGCAGCCACCCGACATCGACGGCCTGCTGTCGTCGGTCGGCGCGCGCCACGAGCGCGGCCTGGACTACTCCATCGTGGTGGTGAGCGAGGGCGTGGACCTGGGCGATGAGGGCGGCCGGGGGGAGCGCGATGAGTTCGGCCACGCGCGACTGGCCCAGCAGGGCGTGGGCGACCGGCTGGGGGTGATCGTGCGGGAGGCCACCGGGTACGACACGCGCGTGACCGTGCTGGGCCACGTGCAGCGCGGCGGCACCCCCACGGCGCGCGACCGCGTGCTGGCCACGCGGTTCGGGACCCGGGCCGCGGACATGGTGGCCGAGGGCCTGTTCGGCCGCATGGCCGCCCTGCACGGCGACACGGTGACCGACGTGCCGCTGCAGGAGGCGGTGGGCACGCTGAAGACCGTTCCGCCCGCCTACTACGACCTGGCGACGCCCTTCTTCGGGTAGCCGTACGGCCGGATCGCCCCCGTAGGGGGCGCCCCCGAAGAGGCCCGGAACACGTGCCACACCGTGTGATTCCGGTGCAGGGGGCGGTGCTATGGTGCCCGCCCCGTGGGGAAGAAACTGATCATCTGCGAGAAGCCGTCGGTGGCCCGCGACGTGGCGGGGGCACTGCCCGGGACGTTCACGCAGAAGGGCGATGCGTACGAGAGTGACGACTGGGTCATCTCCTACGCGGTGGGCCACCTGCTGGAGCAGGTGGACCCCGATGCGTACGACCCCCGCTTCCGGAAGTGGACCTACGAGGACCTTCCGATCATCCCCCAGGAGTTCCGCTACCAGGCCCGCGATTCGCGGGCCGCGAAGCAACTGGGGGCCCTTCACCGCCTCATGGCGCGCAAGGACGTGACCACCATCGTCAACGCCTGCGACGCCGGGCGCGAGGGCGAGCTGATCTTCAAGCTCATCCTGCAGAGCGCATCCGAGGCGGCGCGCGCGAAGCCCGTGGAGCGGGCGTGGTTCTCGTCGATGACCAAGCCGGCCATCCAGGAGGCCTTCACGTCCCTCCGCCCCGACGACGAGATGCGCGACCTGGAGGATGCCGCGCGGGCGCGCAGCGAGGCCGACTGGCTGGTGGGCATGAACGGCACGCGCGCCGCCACCACGAAGGCCGGCTCGATCCGCCGCGTGCTGTCGCTGGGACGGGTGCAGACCCCCACCTTGGCGATGATCGTGCGCCGCGACTTGGAGATCGCGGCGTTCGAGCCACGCGACTACTGGCAGGTGGAGGCCACCTTCACCGGCGCCGATTCGGACCTGCCGGCCATGTGGAACGACGTGGCCGGGGCCCACCGCGACCTGCTGTTCACCGACGACGACGGCAAGACGTTCAGGGACCGCATCAACGCGGCCGACGCCGCGCAGGGCATCGTCGACCTGGCCGCGGGCGCCCAGGGCACCGTGACGTCGGTGGAGACCAAGCCGCGCAGCGAGGCGCCGCAGCTGCTCTACGACCTCACGGCCCTGCAGCGCGACGCCAACCAGCGGTACGGCTTCTCGGCGTCGCGCACGCTGGCCGCGGCGCAGAGCTGCTACGACGAGCACAAGGTGCTCACCTACCCGCGCACCAACAGCCGCTACCTGAGCGGCGACATGGTGGGCACGCTGAAGTCGGTGGTGTCACGCGTGGGGTCGGCGGACCACCAGTACGCCGACGCCGCGCGAACGGTGCTGGCGCTCCAGAAGCTGCCGCTCGGCCGGGTGGTGAACGACGAGAAGGTCACTGACCACCACGCCATCATCCCCACCGACGGCGACCACGACCTGAGCCGCCTGGGCGCGGATGCGCGCCGCATCTACGACATGGTGGCGCGCCGGTTCCTGGCGGTGTTCCTGCCCCCGGCCAAGCTCGAGGACACCACGATCATCACCGACGTCGCGGGCAACACGTTCCGCAGCAGCGGCACCGTGATCGTGGATCCGGGCTGGTACGCGGTGGACGCCATGCGGCGCCACCGGGTGGAAAAGCAGGCGCGCGCCGAGCAGGCGGTGACGGAGGACGGCGAGGTCGAGCCGAAGGACCGCACGCTGCCGTCGGTGGAGGTGGGCCAGGTGCTCACCTGCGCCCGCGCGGAGGCGCTGGCCAAGAGCACCAAGCCGCCCGCCCGGTTCAACGAGGGCAGCCTGCTGAAGGCCATGGAGACGGCCGGCAAGCTGGTGGACGATGACGAGGCCGCAGAGGCGATGAAGGACGCCGGCCTGGGCACCCCGGCAACGCGCGCCAACATCATCGAGAGCCTCATCGACCGTGAGTACGTGGAGCGCGAGGGCAAGCAGCTGCGCGCCACCGACAAGGCCATCGGGCTCATCACGATGCTGGGCGACCACCTGCTCACCAGCCCCGAGCTGACAGGGCGCTGGGAGCAGAGGCTCAACGAGATCCAGGCGGGCGGCGAGAGCCGCGATGCGTTCGAGCGCGAGATCAAGGACTTCACCCGGCAGGTGGTGGACTGGTTCGCGGACAAGAGCCGCGACGACCTGCGCGTGAGGCGCACCGTCATCGCCCCGTGCCCCCTCACCCTGCCGAACGGCGAGAAGTGCACGGGGAACATCGTGGAGCAGCGCAAGAGCTACTCATGCGACAGCTACCACGGCAAGGACGACCCCGGGTGCGGCTACACGCTGTGGAAGCAGATGGACAACCGATCCGTCACCCTGGACGAGGCGAAGGAGTACATCGCCAAGGGGATCCAGTCGAAGGACCTGCAGGGCGAGCGCGAGGTGCTGGGCCCGTGCCCCACCGACGGCTGCGACGGCGAGATCGTCGAGCGCGGGCGCTCATATGGCTGCACCTCGTGGAAGAGCAAGACGGAGACCGGGTGCGGTTACGTCATCTGGAAGCGCGTCCGCGGCCGCAGGGGCGAGGTGTCGCTCGAGGAAGCCCGTGGCATGGTGGCGCGCGGCGAGACCAACGCAACCCCGCCGCGCGAGCCCGTGGCCGAGTGCCCGGTGCCGGGGTGCGGCGGCACCATCGTGGAGCGGCCGAAGACCTACGGCTGCAACTCGTGGAAGAGCCCGCGTAACCGCGGCTGCGGATACGTGATCTGGAAGCGCCCGCGCGGCTCCGAGCGCGACGTGACGGTGGAGGAGGCGAAGGCGAGGATCGAGGCCGACCGGGCCGATCCCGAGGCCGCGGGCCTCGAGCCGGTGACCGGCGGCCGCGGCAGCAAGGGCGCCCGCACCAAGCGGGGGTCGGTGGACGCCGATGGGGCAATCGTGGCCCATCTCCTGAAGAAGGCCACGTGGACCGGCCTCGACGGTGGCGAGAAGGTCACCCTCGAGGTACCGAAGGGGGCCCACCGGGGCCTCGAGTCCGAGGTGGTCAAGGGCCTCGGCGAGGGACTGGGGTTGAGGTCGAAGCCCCTCAAGCTCTGGTGCAAAGTGACCGATGGCGGCCCCGAGGCCGCCCGGGCCACGCTCGAGGCACGCCTGCAGGACCGCATCCGCAAGGCGCTCGCGCCCGCATCGCAGCAAGCAGTCGGGGCCACGGCCTGACACAATCCCGCGTGCCGGGGCGATCGGTCCCCGCCTACCTGGGAGGTCATGATGGATGCCGATGAGGCGATCCGCCTGAGGCGAAGCGTCCGGTCGTACACCGATCAGCCGGTCCCCGACGCCGACATCGACGCCATCCTGCGCCTTGCGCTGCTCGCCCCCACCGGCGGCATGGCGCAGGCATGGAGCCTTATCGTCGTGCGCGAGCCGGACCTGCGGAAGGCCGTCGCCGAGATCGTCATCCGCGGGGGCGCCAAGTACTTCGAGACCGTCCGCCCCCCGGCGCCGGACGTGAGCCCCGACGAGCACGCCGAGTGGGCGCGCGGCTACGCCGAGCAGGTGCTCGGCAACTACCGCGACGTGCCGGTGTGGATCGTCGGCATGGTCGTTCCGCGCCATGCGTTCCCCGACGACCAGGCGGAGTGGGAGCGCGTGGCCGACCTGGTGTCGGTGGGCTTCGCCATGGAGAACCTGTTCGTGGCAGCACGGGCGCGCGGCCTGGGCACGGTGCCCACTGTCTTCCACTGGTACGCGGAGGACGAGTTCCGCGCGCTCCTCGACATCCCCGATGAGTTCGAGATCCCCGTCATCACACCGCTGGGGTACCCCACGGAATTCCCCGTGGGTCTCCCGCCGGCCATGGCCGCCAAGAGGCGCCCGTGGCGGACGCTGGTACATGACGATCACTGGGGAAACCCGCGGGCCTGACCCCCCACACGACCACCAGGAGGACACGAGCACAATGGAACGCACGATGAAGCGCAGGATGGCCGCAACGGCAGCGGCGCTGGCCCTGGTGGCCGGTGGCGGGGTGCTGGCCGGCTGCGGGTCGGACTCGGGCGGCGGGGCCGCGGCATCCACCGCCGCGGTGGACACCGCCGCGCTCGGCCCGGCCAACGGCGTGGAGACCCTCTCCGCGCAGGAGATCCTCGACAAGGCACAGGCCGCCGCGAGCGCCGCGTCGTCGGTGACCGTCACGGGTGCAATCACACAGGGCAGTGACAAGGTCGCGCTGGACCTCCAGGTGGGCGACAACGCCGCCAATGGCACCATCGAGGCCCAGGGCATCGAGGTGGGCATCCGCGTGGTGGATGGCAAGACCTACTTCAAGATCAGCGGCGAGGGCTTCGCGAAGATCGCGGGCCAGGGTGACAACTCGGCGGCCGCCGAGGCCATCACCGCCCTGATCGGCGACAAGTGGCTGCTGGTCCCGGCGAACAGCGGAAGCGATGAGCTCGAGGGCTTCAACCAGTTCGCCGAGAAGGACTCCCTGCTCGAGGGGATCCTCGACCCCGATGGCACGCTGAGCGTGAAGGGCACCGGCGAGGTCAACGGCATCCCCGTGGTGTTCCTGGAGTCCACAGGCGACGGCCCGGGCACCCTGGCCGTGCAGACCGTGGGCGAGCCCTACCCCGTCCAGATCGCGGGCAGCGACTCCGACTCCAGCGGCGAGATCAACTTCACCAACTGGAACGACCCGGTGAACGTGACGGCGCCGGCCGACGTGGTGGACATCGGCGCGCTGGCCAACCTGGGCGGCTCGAGCTAGCCCGGTCGCCCCGGTGCCAGGCACGTAATCGTGACCGTGCGGTCATGATTACGTGCCTGGCACCCGATGTTCCCGATCTCCCCTGATGGGGTGCTCGGGGGCTTGATGTGCGTCGTCACATCATGCGAACATATGTTCGCATGATCGTCACGGCCCACATCCCCCTCCTTCCCCTCCGCATCGCGGTGATCGAGGCGCGGGTGGCGTGGGACGATCCCGTCGCCCTCGGCCCGCCGCCCGGGGATGCGCAGGTGATCGGCGACTGCACCCCCACGGCCTGGTCGTGCGGCGTGCGACCGGGGCTGCGCGTGGGCGAGGCGCTCGCCCGCTACCCCGGGCTCAACCTGGTTCCCCCCCAGCCGGATGCCGCGCGCGCAGCCGGGGAGCGCGTGACCGTGCGCCTGGAGGACATGGGCGCCGCCGTGCAGCCCAATGCGGATGGCACATGGGCATTCGCCGCCGGCGGGCTGCTGCGCATGCATGGCGGCCTGGAGGCGGTCATGCGCCGCGCACGGCAGGCGCTGCCCGTGGGATGCGGCGGGGCCACGGGTGCCGCGCCGGCCCCCTTCGCATCGCGGCAGGCCGCACGGGCGGGCACGGTGGTGCAGCAGCACGAGATGGCGGATTTCCTCGCCCCGCTCCCCATCTCGCGGTTGCCACTCGACCCCCGGGCGCGGCAGTTCCTGTCGTCACTGGGAATCCGCGACATCGGGGGGTTCGCAGCCCTGCCGCGCGCATCAGTGCTGGACCGCCTGGGCCGTGATGGCGAGGCCGCGTGGCTGATGGCGCGGGGCGAGGACGACCGGCGCCTGCTGCCGCGCACCCCGCCCGAGCCACTCGATGAATCCATGGACTTCCCGGAATCGGTCGGGGCCCTGCCGGCGATCGAATCGGCCATGCGCATGCTCATCATCCGGGCATGCGATCGCGCCACGGCACGGGGTCGATCGCTGCGGGCGGTGGTGCTGCGCGCGCGCACATGGGATGGCGGCTCATGGACCGACACGGTTGCCCTGCGCGAGGCCACCACCGACCCCACGCGCATCGGGGTCGCGTGCATCCCGCGCCTCGCGCGCATCGGGGCCCCCGTGACGCGCCTGGCCATCGAGGCCGATGCCGGTGGGCCTCCCGGGGCCGGGCAGATGTCGCTGGCGGAGCGACCGGCGGATGAGCGCAGGCGCCGTGCGGCCGCCGCGCTCGATCAGGTGCGTGCCGCAGAAGGCGATGCGCAGGTAATGCGGCTCGTGGAGGTGGAACCGTGGAGCAGGCTTCCGGAGCGCCGGTGGGCACTCGGGCCCTACGAGGCCTAGCCGCGCCACGACCCGCGCGGGTCGTGGCATCGCCCGGGGGCGCGCCGCATGCGGTGATCACCGGCGGCCGGCGCCGGCTGGTGGTGGCGGTGCGCGATTCCTGGCGGGTGCAGGATCGCTGGTGGACCGACCAGCCGGTGGACCGCGCGTACTTCGACGTGGTGCTCGAGCCCGGGCGCCCTGCGCTGATCTACCGCGAGGCACCCGACCGCTGGTTCATGCATGCCTAGCCCGCCCTACGTCGAACTGCACGCCCACTCGGCGTTCAGCTTCCTCGACGGCGCATCGCTGCCGGATGAACTGGCCGCGCGCGCCGCGGATCTGGGGCACGGCGCCCTGGCGCTCACCGACCACGACGGCCTGTCGGGGTCCCTGGAGTTCGCGCACGCCGCCGCGGCGGCAGGAGTGCGGCCGATCACCGGCGCAGAGGTGACCGTGCGCACCGGGACCCCGGGGACTGTCCCCGGGGACGCACATGTCACGTTGCTCGCAATGGACGCGCGGGGGTACGCGAACCTGTGCCGCCTCATCACCATCGCGCATGCGCATACCCGCGACTCCGCCGACCGCCGTGCAACACCGCCCGCGCTGCCGCTCGAGATGCTCGCCCTTCACAACGAGGGGCTCGCCTGCCTGTCGGGGTGCGCGCGCCATGGCCTGGTGCCACGGCTGATCGATGGCGGGCGGCGAGCGGATGCCGAGCGTGCCCTGAGGTGGCTCGTGGACGCATTCGGTCGCGACCGCACCTGGGTGGAGGTGCAGCGCCCGGGGCTGCGCGGCGACCGCGCGCGGGCACGGGCGCTCGAGCAGCTGGCCGGGCATGTGGGGGTTCCCGTGGTGGCCACGGGCGATGTCCACGCGCACTCACCCCGCCGGGCGTTCCTGCAGGACGTCCTGGTGGCGATGCGGCACGGCCTCACCCTCGATGCATCCGAGGAGGTGCGGCGCGGCAACCGGCAGGCGGTGCTGCGCCCGCCCGCCGAGATGGCCGCGCGGCTTCGCGACCACCCGGACGCCGTGGCGGAGACCCTGCGCCTCGCGGAGAGGCTGGAGTTCGACCTCACGCGGGA
>Ga0181588_10000491_pt1 | contig 35462 bp, 28 predicted proteins | sample 071ome_26_FD_148607 | JGI IMG/M metagenome (GOLD analysis project Ga0181588, IMG submission 148607) | Coastal salt marsh microbial communities from the Groves Creek Marsh, Skidaway Island, Georgia - 071409BT metaG (spades assembly) | ecosystem: Environmental > Aquatic > Marine > Intertidal zone...
CGACGTCCACGCCACGGCTGGCGTCGATGACGCGGTCGCCGTGGTTGTCATCAATCCACGATTCATTATTCGTCAATTTACCCCCTCTTGGGCACACACACACCGTGTCCCCCCCCTCTGGCGGTTGCGCCGCAACACGCGCGTCGTCCGTCCGTCCGTCGAGCGCCCCGCCCCGGTACCGACGACGGGTTCGACCCTCCTTCGCGCGTTCGCGACGACGACGCACACACAAAAAAACGAGAGCTCTTCCCGCGCGCGACCACTCGTCGACTCGCGTCGCGCAGTGTCGCCCCGAAACGCGCCGCGTCCCCCGCGGGTGCGCCGCGCGATTCGAGGAGAATCGAACGATCGATCGAACGAGACCGACCCGATCGCGATGCACGGCGAGTGGCACGGTGACACGTGGGCACGTGGACACACACGCGGACGCGGACATACACCCAGTACTTTTATTGGTTTAAATACACACATCCCACACCACCCGCGGTATCATTGATTGAAATAATAAACATATTTATTACGTACGTACATGTTACGTAGGTTACAAAATACCTACCGGTACTGCTAGTAGTAAGTAGCACATCCTCTTGGTCTACCTCCTCATACCACGTATCGGACATGTGGGTGGGAACACACACGAAATTAAAAAAAACCACGTGGACCCGACCAGAGCCGATTCGCGGGACGTGGACCGTGCATTCGCTGGGGGTTTGTTTCGTCGGTTCGGTTTATCCAAAACGAAACGAAACCCCATGTTTTGTGTATGTGTAAACAGTACCAAACATGGTCCACTCGCAATCGCAATCCGAAACCCGCGGTGGAGGGGCGTTCGCGTTCGAGCGCTCGCGATGGTGGGTGGGCGTGTTCGAGGGGGGTTTTTTACGAGTCATGAACCGTCAATGTGTCTTCCGTCGGTTCGGGCGGTTGGCAGCCGCGCGATTCGACTCGACGCCGACTCGGCCCGACGACGCTCGACTCGACTCGACTCGCCGACGCGACGGCCGATCGATCGGTGTTTTCGCGTTCGTTTTCGTCGTCGCGACCGGGGGCGTCGGACGTCGTCGAGCGTCGGGCGTCGGGCGTCGTCTTTGGACGACGACGCTTTTTCGCGGGAAAAGGAGGGCGCCAAGGAAGGAAGGAAGGATGCGTCGTCGTCGAACGCGACGGACGGGTCGAGAGACGCCGTCGGTGATGGATGACGACGACGACGACGACGGTTTCGGTGGCGGTGTTTCGCTCGAGGACGCGGTGGTGGAAGGGGGGTCGGCGGGGGACGACGACGCGGGACGCGCGGAGGCTGCGCGTCGGTCGACGCCGAGGACGCGGGCGAGGACGAGAGCGGGGGAGGAACGACGACGACGACGACTCGGTGAGAAGGAGGAAGAGGAGGGAGGTGTGATGATGATGGATGCCGGTGACGACGACGACGACGACGACGACGACGCGATGGATGCGGATGACGGTGACGACGGCGTGGATAGGTTGAGCGCGTTGCCTCGAGACGTCGCGGTGGAAATCGTGCGGCGGCTGGAGAGCGAGAGAGACGTGGCGGCGGCGGCGATGACGTGCACGGCGTTCCGGAGCGCGACGCGGTGTGAGGGTGTGTGGAGGAATTTGCTCGCGTCCAAGCTCGGCGCTGAGGCTGCGGTGGTGCTGCCGAAACGGTTGAGCGATGAAGTCGCGCACCCGAGCTCGCCTCGCGGCGCGGCTCGAGGAGGACTCGGCGGCGCTTTCGACGATGGAGAAGAGACGATGGGTGAATGTCAGCGGCGCGATGCGTCTTCTGCGGTGTGGGAAACGCCAAAGTGGATGCTCAAGTACCAAAGATGGCATAATCCGACGAAAGGGACGTTGACGTGGAGCGCTTCGACGACTGAGGAGAGCTTGGAGCCGGCGGAGACCAAGTACGCGGCGAGATATCTGCACAGGTGCACCGCCGTCGGCGATAAATCCAAGATACTCTTCTTTGGCGGGCAAGGTCACGGGAGTGACTTTTATAACGACCTTCACGTGCTCGATTTGGACGCTAAAGAGCTGAGATTGAAACAGTTGTACGCCAAGTCTTCCCAAGAGCCTCCGTTTCCGAGGTGCTCGGGCACGTTGACTTCGATGGCCGTCACGGGCATGCCGAATTCGGAAGTCGTCGCCCTCTTCGGTGGTTCCCAGGGATTCTTCGAGGGATTCTCCAATTCTTTATTAATTCTTTGCGCCGACGACGGCGTCTTGCGCGTGAGCGACGCCGCGACGGACGGTGGAGGTTTGACTTGGCGCGAACCGATTATTCGCGCCAATCCGCTCAATCCAGAGGGGCGCATTCCCGCTGCTCGTTGGGGGCACTCCGCGGTTGCCCTGAACGGTAAGCTCATCCTGTTTGGTGGTTCGAACACGACGCACTGCTTTAACGATACGTGGCTCTTAGAGCTCGTTCTAGAGGAAGGGAGACTCGTCGCCGTTTGGACGTTGCTGTTGGACGGAGAACGAAGCGCGGGGCCTCCGCCTCGCGCGGGTCAGACGGCTTGCCTCGTCAAGTCGTGCTTGTACATTTTCGGAGGCTGTCACGTATCTGAGGTATTTAATGACGTGTGGAAACTCGATTTGACGGCGCCCGGTGGATTTTTACGCTGGGAAGAATTCAAATGTCGAGGCACGCCGCCGGCTCCGCGCGTCGGTCACGCCGCCGTGGTCTTGGGCGATAGAATCATTCTTAGCGGAGGACGCGGATCCGCGACGAGAGGAGCAATCGGGAAATATGCGACCGATAAAGATAGCCTCGCGTCCATGCAAGGACTCACATTCTTCCAGAGTGGTTTTGCCATGTTGGACACGAGCTCTCGCAAGTGGCTTCCGATTCAACACGCCGTCATGGAAGACACCGACGGAGACACCAACAGTTGCGATCGCGTGACGCACGTTCGAGAACACCGAACGGGCCACGCCATGATGCCAGCTCGGAATGGGTGTCTCTTGCTCATCGGAGGTCTCGGTTACGACGGTGTATTCCAGAATGACTTATCCCTCGTATCGATGTTCTGAAAAGAATGAAGACGAGAGAAAAGACTCTGGGCAAAACACGCGCCGCTCTACGATTCAAAGAGTGGTAGTACTACCCCCCTATTTTTTGACGATTATTTCATTCGAAAACCGTGTACAAAACGAAAAAGGTAACGCACTACCAGTACTACGAATGTAACAACAACACGGTAATTCTATTATTCCAATCGACTAGAATCCTACTGGTTTCGATACGCCGCGGCTCACCATGCTCATCGCCTTGTACCGGACGCCCATCCCCGGAGGTTCGCCCTTTGACTCGTCGCCAGCGCCTTCACCCACGAGACGTTCACACCCTTTAATCAATTCGTCCGCTTGATCCTCGCTCGAGGCGTTCTCCACGAGCTTCTCGAGACGAGCAACCAGACCCAGACTGAGCAAGAGCTGTTGCTGCGTGACTGGACCGTAACACTTGACCCCGGTCCCGGGCTTTTCTTCGATGATTTGACGCAAACCACCAAAGTCGACGTACGCAGAGAGATCGGCTTCGCCCGGGGTGTCCAGGATGTGGACGAATTTGTGGTCCTTGATGGCTTCGAGCGTGTTACCCAAAGGTCCCTCCTCACCGTAATCAATCGCGAGAACGGCGCCAGAGTGTTTTTCAATGTGATCCGCTAAACGATCCCAGAGCGCCAAGCTCGGTGGGCTGAGCTCCAGAAGACGAAGGCTATCAGCTTGCTCTTTCGGTAAAGCCTTAAGACGCCTAGAGACGAGGACGTGACTCGCCGGAGTTGGACCAGGGGAGAGTACCATTTCCAAATCTCTGCCGACAACCTTCTCTGCGCCTTCTCTCTGTTTCCCTTCTTCGGATAGTCCGCTATCTATCGTGATGAGCTTCTCGCACCATCCTCTATCAGTTCGTTGAAATTGGCGCACGGGTAACGCGTCAAAGAACTCGTGACAAATCACGAGCGTCGGTCCTGGCGGCACGCTTTCCAACCCATCGTGCCAAAAAACGTCGGCGCCGTTAATCTCTGACTTTGCCCTCGTGTGCGCCTCTCCGACGAACGGGGTCGAGACGTCGCCGCGTGCGTCCCCGTATTCGTCGTCAAAGACGTTCTTTGGCGCCGTAAACCCAGACTTCACCGCAGTCTTCTCCACGTCGACGCAACGAAGCGTCTTTGCCTGCATCTCGCGCAGCGCCGGCGAAACCTCGATAAAGTGCACGCTCACCGCCTCGCGAAACTTATCAAACCCCGCCGTGCCCCGCAACAAATCAGCCATAAGCGTCCCTCTCCCCGGTCCAAACTCCACGACGCGCAATTCCTTGGGCGAACCGAGAGATTCGTGCGTCAACGCCGCCCACACGCCCAACATTTCCCCAAACACTTGCGAAATCTCCGGGCTCGTCACAAAGTCCCCCTTCTTCCCGAACACGTCCCCTCGCATGTAATAACCATACTGCGGATGCGTCAAACACTCCCGCACGTACTCGCTCATCGGAATCGACCCACCCGCAAACTTTATCGCTCGCTCCAGGTGTCCTAACAAACCTTCTCTCTTTTTCGCCGGCGCCGAAGACGTCGAAGACGACCCGCCGTCGTCTTTCCCACTCCGGCGATCCAACGCCCGACGCAACCCGCTCCGATCGATCGCAATCTCCATCTTCCGCGCCGCATCGTCGCTCTCCGTCGTCGTCGTCGTCGCCGCCGCCGCCGCCCGCCACCCAAAACCACTGAAACTAGAACTAGTAAAACTCGTACCGCTCGAAGACGTCCATCGCGCGCCGGCACCACCGCCCCAACGCGCACACGACGACGCCATCGAAGTCGACGTCATCGACGACGACGACGACATTCGCGCCGCCGCAGCCGCAGCCGCCGCAGCCGCCGTCGCCGCCCGTCTCAAACCATCCATCGCTGGACGACGGATGATCCGACTTTTGACGGTCGACTGGTTCACGCGCGCGCCAGCGGCGATTGCGGTTTCTCGCTATTTTTTCTATGGGTAAACAGTTATGAGAGTCTTTTGTTGATTCTCTTCCGCTGACTCACTCGGCGGGGGAATTATCACGAATTTAGTTACGATCGCTGTCGTCGTCCGAATCGTCGGTATTTCTCGACGCGCGTTCGGAACGAGCGCACGCGCACGCGCACGAAAGAACGAAACCAATAACGCCGCGCGTTACTCGACGACGATAAGTAACCGCCGTTGCGTCCACTGACTGAATTGAATTTCTTCAACGTCAGTGCATAAGATATTATCGATCGATAGATCAGGAACGACGAATTCACCGAACAACGGTTCATCATGGGTCCGTGTATGTCCATCGCGAGCGATGTGTTCGGCATTAACTTGACGCCTCCGCCTGATAAGGGCCCGCACGAAATGTACAGCGAAGGGTCGTTCGCGATTGTCAACTCAAAGGCGACTTGGGATACCAACGGCGGGAGCAAACCGTACACGGATAGCATTGACCTTCGAGGCGGTTCGCACACGCTGGCCAAGGAGTGGAAGTTGCAGTGCGATGCGGCGAACCCGGCGAGCTTTAACACGCTGCGGTACACGAACAAGCACGATTGTACGGTGTCTAAGGATGCCATGATCCTCGATGGTTCGACGCCGGATGTCTCAGCGAACCACTTCGGCGTCTGGTACTGCCAAGCGCACGGCCTCGGCATGCCGGTGTCGTGGACGGATGGGCGAGACGGTAACAGAATGTCCATCAACCCGCAAGTGTACGCCGTGGATGTCTACATCACTGTTGACGGAAAAGAATACACTGACGGTCACGTGTGCTACGGTAGCGATCCGAACCTCTCTCGCGACAAGATTATCGCGCAGGCGGTGAAGGATGCCACCTACGGCGAGTACTTTGCCAAGGACTTGCTCTCAAAGGGTCCGAGCGACGGCTCCAAGCCGTGGGCCACCATCTACAGAGATGAACGCTGGGGTCCTGACGATTCGTACATCTACCTTCCGCTCATGGCGGACGACGTGGACAATGAGCTCGGGATTGACGATAAGAACAAGTACGTGCACTGCTTGCTCAGCAAGTTTTCTCAACTTCTCGGCAAGGTGGGCTCAGGCGCGCACACGTTTACGCTCCGCCTTCGCCCGAGAGGTGTCGTTTTCGAAGACGACGATTACCAGCATTACGAATCTGGAGGTGGGTCCGGAAACGTCGATTCGGAAGAAACCAAGAACGCTGTCAGAGCTCTCGGCGTCATAGGTCAACACCTCACCGCCGCCAACGCGCCGGGCATGAGCGCCACGTTTACGCTCAACGTCGACAAGAGCCAAGCCACCGGCAAGGGTCCGGTGCGAAAGGCGCAGCCATTCGCAGCGAGCTGGCCGGCCGGTGAGATTGAAGAATGCATCGAACTCGCCATGCGCTTTGCCAACTCGGGCGTGTGCGGTGCAAAGGCTGCCCAAATGGCTCCCGGATCCAAGTGCTGCCACATCATCCTCTCCGAGGGCGACCAAGGCGCCGGCATCAAGACGGCTCGATACGGTAAGGAGAGATCCTACGATTTCTTCTGCGCCTGGGCTCTTTTCAAGAGCAAGGACGGCAAGCCTAACTCTCTCGGCGCTCAAATCAAGTTCGTCGTCAAACGCGACCTCGTCGTCAACTACCGTCCGGTGGACGGCGAGTGGCGTTCCGCCGGTTTCGAAACCGCCGTCGTCGGCGTCGAACAAGCCACCGGTCTCACCATTACCAACGCCGAAATCGACGCTGCCATCAAGCGTGACGCCGAATACTACTCTTAAACGTGTTGAAGAGGAAGAAATTTCTGTTACAGGAGCAAATTTTGCCGCAAGCGCGCGCGCGCAATTAATAACAGATTTCCCATATTTCCTACATTTCCCATATTTCATACTGTTTACCTATACACTAAGAAACAAGCCGACCCCCCCTCACGCGGGTATTTTTAAACCACCCGATCCATCCCGATCGTGTGTTTTCACCTTTACGAACCCGCGCGTCGTCGATGAAACGCACCGATCGCGATCGAGTGAAACCGACCGACGAGCGGACGGACCCTTGACTGGACGTCGGTCGCGTCAGACGACGTCGGACGACCACGTCGGACGTCAAACGTCGCGCGCGCACGCGGTCCCGCGGGAGACGCTCGAATCGAACCGGGTTTCGTTGACTGGACGAGCGTTCGTTCGTTCGGGTGTGACGCGACGCACGTCGACGGGACGACCAACCAGAGGAACGCCCAAGATGGGAGGGTTGCCAGCCGCGACGCGAACGGCGGCGACGAATCCTGGTTCCAGGATGATGCGCGCCGGGTCGGCGGACGGAGGGGCCCCGCGGGTGAGGGCGTCGTCGCGATCGATGAGGGTGTCGGCGGTGAATCCGACGCGGTGGACGATGGAGGATGCGAACGATGGAGGCGCGAACGCGCGGGAGCAAAGGACGAGGGCGGGCATCCGCGTCGTCGGACGAGGAGGGGGGTCGAGGACGAAGACAAACGCGGTGTCGGATGGACTCGATGCGAGGTCTGGAAGAGGCTCTGCGAGCGCTGATGGGATGTCGAAAGTGGGTGCAGTGAAGTTGGACGCGCTTCTCGCGGAGCTTCCCGCGCTCAAGGCGAGCGTGGGTGGGGTCGGAGGTGAGCACGAGAGGGCGTACTTTGAGCTTTATCGGAACCTCGTGCGCGTGGGTCGATTGCACGACGCGGTTGATTTGATGAAGGTAATGCGGGATGCGGGAGTGGAGAACATGGCGGCGAGAGTGTCACATCGCGACTTCTTTGCCGCGTGTAGGTCTAGGAGAGTCGTCTCTGCGGGGTTTGAGTTTGTCGAGTTGTTGCAGAGTAGGGATATCCGCCCGTACAACATGCTCTTGCGAGCGTGCGCGACGGCTGGAGACGCTCGGGCAGCCTCGGCTGCTTTTAAGCTCATGGAGCAGGCTGGATTTGAAGCTGATGTCACCGCGTATACGACGCTTATTTCGGCATGTTCAAAGGCGGGCGATGTCGATCGTGCCGTCGAGGCTTTTGGTAGGCTGAAAGGGGAAGGCTTGGAGCCCAATGCGCTGACGTATTCTGCTATGATTGACACCTTTAAGAGGAGCATCAGTTTTAGCATTTCTGGTTCCAAGGTGAAAATGGTGGACGTAGACGCCACCCGCGCGCTTCTTGCCCGTTGTTTCGACATGTACGAGGAAATGGTGGGCAAGAAGATTGAGCCGGACACCACCTTGATGAATAGCTTGCTCAACGCGTGTAGCCGAACGTCCGCCGTCAAGAAGCTGAGACATGAAGCGTTGGAAAAGTCGGTGCGGGTGCGCAATGACATGATAGAACGAGGGATTGAGCTCGACTCTTACTCGTATTCATCATTGATGCACTGCGCAGCCATGGATGGCAACTATGTAGACGTGCTTGAACTCTTTGACGACATGAAGACGAGAGAAATCCCGCCAACTACTGAGGTGTACACTGTGCTCATCAAGGCTTACGGCGCAATGGGTAATAGCGAAAAGGCGAAGAAAACATGGCTCGACATGCGTGCGGAGGGTATTGTGGGCGATGCGATGTGCTACGCTTCGATAATGCATATCGCGGCGCTCGACCGTGACGAAGACTTTTGTGACGAGTTGATGGCTGACATGCGTCATACGCGTGTTCGCCCCTCGCCCCAGTTGTACGCTACCCTCACCGGTGTCGCCGCGCGAGAGGGTAACGCCGATAAGGTTGAAGAGATCATTCAAGCGGCGAAGAAGCGAGGAATTCGTGTTCCTATCGAATGCTTCAACTCTCTCATCGCTGCGCATGCTCGCGCCGACCGCCCAGATCTCGCCATCAAGGCGGCAGAGAAGCTCGAAAGTGCTGGCTTCGAACCTGACTGCGTGTCTTACGAAGGCTTGGTCATGGCTTTTGCCTGGGCAAGAGACGTTGAAGAGGCGGAAAGAATGTTTGAACGCCTCGAAGAGAGTGGGCTTCGTCCAACTCTCCCGACGCTGAACACCCTCATGGCGACTTATGCACGAGTCGGTCAAATGGAGAAAGCTCTCGCAATGGTCGAAACTATCGAAAACTACGGTTACGAACCGGATGTGCTCACCTGGCGCGAGCTCCTGTCGGGAGCTGCTCGACTTGGTGACATTGATTTGGCTTGGCAAGTGTACAAGGACTCGCGCGTTGGAGACGCGCCTGGTCATGAGGTTGCTCTCAACACAATCATCGGCCTCACCTTAGCGCGCATTAGAAGCCTCACAGATCCGAACGCTAGATCTCGTCAACAACCGCGTGAGCTCGGGGCTTTTGATGACAGCGAGGGCCAGAGAAGTCAACATCAAGAATGGTCTGAGCGAGCCGTGGCGGCGTACCGCGAAGCAACGCTTGCAGGTGTCAAGCCGAGAGTCGAAACCCTGTCCACGATGTTGTGCTGCTTGCGGCCACCTTCGACCGAATCTCTCTTTGCGACGGATTTGAGCGAATCGGCTCGCGCTGTAAGCCATGAGACGAGCTCTCATGAGGATGCTCATAAGTACTACCCTGTGCAAGCGCTCATCATGTACGAGGAAGCTCAAAGCATGGGCGTCGTTCCACCGTTTGCTAGCGAAGCAGAAGAGTTTGTGTACGATATTCGAGACTTCCCGCCCGCCGCGGCTGAGGTCATGATCCTCACGTGGTTGAGAGTTGTTCGTAGACGCACGGATGCCCATGGGCTGAACACGCCCATTCCGTCCATGATCCTGCGTGTGCGCTCTGACGACGAGGTGAGCGAAATTCTCAAGCAAAACGGCTCGCAGCCAATCGATAGCGCTCTCAACCGGCTCACCAGAACGGGTGAGCGTGTACTCGTCTTGCTCAGACGTTTGCGTATCAACTACGCTGGGAGCTTAGAGAATGGCACTTTGGAGCTCAGCGGACACGCCATCGGCCGTTGGATTCAGGGCTTTGTGCCGAGCGCACACGGCCCTGATGGATCCGTGTTCGGAGAAACGTCTCTCTCCGGTGGTCTGAAGAGCCAAGCGATGCGCATCCGATCCAACGCATTCGACGACGACGACGAAGACGTCTGGACTCCTTCGAAAATGAAGAGACCGGCTTTCAACATCAACGACTATTACGGTGATGATGATAGTAGCGACTTTGGCGCCCGCCCTTATTACCCAAAGAACTGGGTGCAAAGTTCCGCCTACATGTCGACGTACGATGAAGACGACGACATGACGGACCTCGAGAGGATTCTTGAGGGACGTAAGTAATCTTGTGCAGCAAAATAGATTGTAAACGCTCGTACGACGCGCAGTACGTGACTAGGAAGAATTTTTTAATTCATTCATTCTTTACAACAATTCACGGTCCGAGCTCCAAGCGACTTTCAAATCCCAACTCGGTGGGATAAACACCTCTAAAACGCGACGCGCGTCTCTCAGTGTTCTCGGATACCTCTATTAGCGTCATCGCTAAAACATCAATCGGAATCGACGCGATCAATTGTCGGTCCGAGTTGTCGTAGTCTTGTGCGTCAAAATTTAGTTCATCATCGTAGCCGAACCTTATGCTCATCACATCAACTGCGCGTGCAGCGGCATGCGGAGTGTCGAACGAGCCACAAAAGACTTGTTTACCGCTCTTATCTACACACCTGGCGTCGAATCGCGTTTCCCACAGCGGACGAGAGACTCCATGATAATCTATCAAAGTCGACTGAGAGAGCAATTTCCTCGTCAGAGAAGCAGGCAGCGTGTGTGCCCTGCGAAGCGATGGCGCATCGCGATCGCTGGAGAGCGAAGATATCATATTCGACACGAGTGATGGTCGATTCAGTGAATCCAAATCCCCCGCTTCTTTATCGAAGGAGGCGTCACATGGAAGGGGGAAGTGATACGTATGCGCTCTCTCAATGGGAGGCTGCTTGTTGGCTAACTCAGACTCAGAGGCTTCATCGCTCGCGCTATTAGTTTTCGACTGTCCTCGTAAAATCATTCACACGCTTTAAATGTAGTTTCGAATGGTTTCGAGCGCGCGCGCTTGAATGTGGCGTTCGTCACATGTATGTACACACGCACGCATCGGGAGAACAACACTTGTTATTTATCGTGATGTGTTTTACAAAACGGTCGTCTCTAAAAACGCTAATAAAAGTCTGTCCAGCGCCACTACGATTCCCGCGACTTATTGATTCCACAACTCAGCCGGGACCTGTTCCTTCGCCGCAGCAGCGAGCGCCTTGATAAACTTGGCATGCAGCTTGTGACCTGCCTTGTAGGCGACAACGTGGCCAACTGGAACGCCGCTCATACCAGGTTCGGCAAGAAGCGAGAGATCGCCAATGAGATCCAAAATCTTGTGACGCGCCGGTTCATTGCTGACACGGAGAGGGGCATTCCAGTATTCTTCGCCATTGGCAACGAGCACACATTCCTCCAAGCCAGCCCTGATGTAACCCGCGCGGTAGTACGCGGTGAAATCGTTTATCGTGCCGAAAGTTCTCGCCGGTGAGATGTGGAAGACGTAAGGAGCATCTTCCACCGGCGTCCAACTTTCCCATTGCTTACCAATAGCCGTGCTCTTGTAAGAAAAGTCAATACCGTACGTGAGCTTGCATGCGTCGTCAACGTTGAGCATCATGAATGCGTCGCCTTCTTGAACCATCACATTCTCCTTAATCTTCCAAGCCATACGAGGAGCTTGCGCACCATCCGCAGACAAAGAGGGCGCTAAACCGACGCAGCTGAAATCGTAAGCGTAAGTAGAAGCGCTACCATCCATGATCGGCACTTCCCCAGAGCCCTCAAGTTCGATACGGCAGTTGTCGATCCCCATGGCCTCGAGCGCACTCAGCAAGTGCTCAGCGCCGAGAACCGTGAAGCCAGCCTTGAGCTCGGATCTTAGGCGCACGTCTTCAACAACGTTTTCATAGCTCGCGTGCACTCGGACTTCGCCCGAATCGTAGGATTCCGGGGTTTCGATTTGAGCGTTTGCGGCGGCTCGGTCCTTCGCAGCGAGCTCTCTCGCCTTGGCCTTCTCTTCCTCGTCGTTGCTCAAAGCCATGCGGACCTTTTCGAGCAATAAATCTTCTTCTTCTTCTTCGGTGTATTGAACATCCTTAGACCGCTCCGTGGCGGACGCGTCGAGCGTTCCCTTTGGCACTTGCACAAAGTACCTCCCTTCTCCGGCGCGAGCCGGGCGCACACGCACCAGCTCCACCTCTCCGCTCTGCAATCCAATACCGGCGAAAGTAATGCTTCTTCTAACAGTCTGCTGATACGTCTCATTGGTCGGAATCGTCGTGTCCAACTCCATCGCCAACTGCGCCGCTTCGCGCACCGCGTCGCGAGACTCAAAGTTGACGTACCCCGCGACGTCGCTTCCTCTCCTATCACCGCCCGTCGCGCTCGCTCCGGCCACCGTCGACCGCCTCATACTCGCACTCTCCACCGCAAACCTTCCACATCCTCGTCTCGCCGTCGCCCGCGCGCGCATCTCGACGCCACCGCGCGCGCACTTCGACGCCTTGCCCCCGGCGTGCGGCGAGCACTTTTTGACCCCGCCGGCGGCGGCTCGGTCGGACGCTCTGAAGACTTCACACGCGCGCATGTCGACCGGTGCGGGCGCGCGCGACGAGAAAGTTTCCGCGGGGTCGGTTCCGCTCGTTTCACGATCTTCCACGCGATGTTCGAACGCCGAGGCGGGTTGTGGCGGCGGCGGCGGCCCTCTCCCCCTGCGCGCAACCCTCTTCCTCTGGTGTGTATGTCGTATTTGACGGTTCGTGAACCGTGAGTGGTAAAATGGTGAAAAGTATCGAGCGAACGTCGAGCGAACGAGCGCCGCAGATGATTGATTGATCAGGGCAAATCTACATCTGCATCTATCAGTTTGTGAGAACGCTATCGGGATAGAAATGGGAGTCTACGGAGATCGGCGTGAAGCGGTGGGACGATCCACGGTTGGGGACGTCCGGGCGGGGGTGGTAAATACCGCGGCGGACGCGCGGATGGAGGATGCCGGCGATGAAACCACGACCAGTAAACGTCGTATTTTTCGGCGCAATCGTCTTCCGAAGCGTGGATTTCGTTTCTGTCGTCGTGTTTCTCGGCGCGGGCGTGATGGTGCGGATCGACGTACGTTGGATTTTCGCGAATGGTGAATGCAACGTCTCGGCGGGCGTCAGACGCGCTCGCGTCGGACGCATCTTCAGTCTCTTCTTCAGACTCAGACTCGATTGGTGCGTCTTTGAGTGCTTGGAAGAGTTCGGCGTCTTCATCATCCAGCTCGTAATCGTACCAACTCGATGGAATTGTTTCTGGCAATGGCTCGATGTTACCGCCGCGTTCGCCTCTGAGCTCGCCGCGCAGTCCTTCGAGCTCGCTCGCCGTCAAGACCGCGACAGCGATGCCGTATGTTCCAAACCGACCGGTTCTACCGATGCGGTGCATATACGTAGCTCCACTCGGTGGGACATCGAGATTGATGACTAAATTGACGTGCGTCAAGTCGACGCCACGAGCGGTCAAGTCGGTGGAGACGAGAATGCGAAGCTGGAAATTTCGCATGTCCTCCATCACCTTCATACGACGCTCCTGAGGAAGAGTCCCCGCTGTAAAAGCAGCCTTGAATCCGTGTGAAGATAATCGTTTCGCGAGCGCCTCGCCCCATGACACTCGTCGCACGAAAACGACAGCTTGATGAAAAGAGACATCGCTACATATCTTCAACAGTCTCGCCTCCTTTGCTGATATTACGTCCGCCACAGACGTGTTTTTGTCCTCATCAATCAACGAGTAAAACTGGCGAACACCTTGTAGTGCCGTCGTCGTTTGACAAAGCAACACTCTCTGCGGTGATCTCATCAATCGTTCCAACGCATCAATCAACTCCTCTGAATACGTAGCGCTGAACGCGCACACTTGCTTGCGCTCTGGCAACATGCTGTACGCAAACAACACGTCTCTCTCGAAAGTACCCGTCAAGAGAGCGTCCGCTTCGTCTAATACCAGCAACCTCACCCCATCGCACGCCATTGCGCCCTCATCTAACATTTGCTTCGTTCTTCCCGGGGTTCCGACGACGATGTGTGGTTGCATAGCCAAACGCGCTCGGTCCTCCTTCACCGACAACCCTCCAACCACGACGCACGCGCGTATCTCACCCCGCGCGTCATCTAACAGGGTCACCATTTCTTCGAAACACGCGTGCGACTGCATCGCACACTCTCGAGTCGGCGCCATCACGAGCGCTTGCGTTCTCTTTCGAGTCGCGTCAACTCGCTCCAACGCGACCAACACAAATGTCAGCGTCTTACCCGTCCCCGACTTGGCCTGCGCGATGATATCGCACCCGAAACGACCGAGAGGAATCGTCGAGAGCTGTATCGGCGACGGCGCCAGGCATCCGTACGCTCGAACGGCGTCGACGAGCTTTTCGTCGAGACGCAAGTCTGTAAAAGTAGTTGTCGTTGTCGTCGCAGGTCGTTGCCGCTCGCCCGCGTCCTCCGACTCGCTCCCGTCGCGCGGATCGCGCACGACGACTACATCGGCGGAGCGCGCGCGCGACGCATTCGCCGACGCGCGGGGCATTCCGGATCGCGCGCGAGGGGAGCAATGCGGGCGGTACCTTCGTCGACGAAATCGAAACAATGAAGCAACTCGCCAGTGTTCGGCGCGACATGGGGCTGTACGACGACTTACCGGAGACCAAGTCGACGAAGCAAAACGACCCGCGCCTGGAGCGGGCGGACGACGCCGCGACCGAGACCGAGGAGGCGGAGCGAGAGACGAAACGCGCGCGCGTGGAGAGAGACGGCGGTAAAGTTGGACAGACGAGTGAGGCGGCTGAAGCGCCGGTGAGAGCGAGCGTGACGACGAACGAGGCGTTAAATAGGATTGCGACGCACATGCTCAAACCGGAAAAGTTTGCAAAGGCTTCTGGAGTGCTGAAGAAGTTGCTCTTGGGCGACGAGCTTGAACGCTCGAACGCAAAGGCACTGTACGCCTGTCTCGAAAACGCAATGTCTCCGAGTCCGAAGAGAGCGCTCGAAGCGAAGACGAGATACGATTACGAGGCGTTGTTTGAAATCGTCGCTGCGTTTGCGCCGGTTATTTTCAACGCAAAGCAAAAGCCGATGGTGGAAGTCTGGCAAACATACGCGAGACGCATCAACGCCCTGTACACAGATGATAGTTTTGAGTTTAGCAAGGCGGTCAAGGACATACAACAGAGAGTGGACAACGTCGAGAGCTATGTAGAACCACCGCTTTTCGATGAGGACGCCGTTGAGGTACCACCGGCGCCCGAAGGGGTGAGCAAAGAGGAAGCGAAAGAGATGGCCAAAGCGTATATCCGCTCAGCGGCGGCTGAGCACGCCGCCGAAGCACACAAGTTGAGCGTCGAGGACGCAAAGAGAAACGCGCTCGTTGACGCGCTTGAAGTTGCCGGCTCTCTATACGCTAGAATGTGGAGCCAAACGACGATTGATATGATGTCAAATCACTTCCACGAACGACGCGACAAATTTTCACCCGAAGCGAAACGGAGGATAGAAGAAATTTGGGACAACATCAGAAAGAAGAAGCTCGCGAGGCGAACCGGTGGCGGTCAAGGCGCCATGACGTCATTCGAGCGAGACGCCGCGCGAGCGGCGAACTCACAAGTCTCCGCTCGCGGTTCTGTCGGTTCTGAGAACATATGCGACGGCAGAGGAGAAGCGGCCGCGAAAATGTTGGGTTAGCTTTAGGCAAGTTGTATCAACCAATTCTTAGAGAGTCAATTATTCAAGACTACTTGGACTAACAATCGATTGTTTGAGCGGCGATAAATCACCGCCCAAACGTTCACATGGGTGAAGAGGTCCATCTCTAGAAACGAGCTGGCTCTGCGTGGACCCGCCGAGGCGAGCGCGCGCTTATTCAGAGCCGGCGTTCTTCAAGAAGTCTTGCAAGACACCAAGCGCGGCGGTTTCCTCACCGAAGTCGCTGATGACGCAGCAAGAGCACTTGACAACCTTGCGCGCGGTACCTTCCGCATCAAGCTTGCACAAACCAGCCCATTCACCGAGAGCCATGGCTTCCGGGACGCGAATCAAGTGCACGTTGATTTCGTTGCACAACGCTTGGATGAGCTTGGTGTAGTCAGCTTGGTCGCAGTCTTGCGCCAAGATGCAGATGAGCGCCTTGCGGGACTCGATCGCCTTGCACGCTTCACGGAGACCACGGTGGAGACCGTCAGCCGCGAGAGACTTCTTGAGCACAATTTGGAGCGCAGTCATGAGATCCATCGGCTCGTCAGCAGCTTCGACGGCGACTTGCGGGGTCTCTTCGACCTCTTGGACTTCTTCGCTGCGCTCGCGTCAAAATCAAAACGACGAAAATGAAGTCAGTCGACGTGTTCTCATCCGGTCGTCCACGATTCAACGCGTCGCCGCGCGCGTGGACGTCCACGCGCACGTTCGCACAGGGTTTTAGGGCTTTATGCGAGCGTGTCCTCCAGACCTCCATCGCCGCGTGCGCGGCGCGCGCGGCGCGATACGTACTCAGCCATGATTGAACGTTTAGTGTTTGTTTCGAGATAAGCGGTCCTTAACCTCTGTCCTCACTCGAGAAACGAGTTCGAGCTCGAGACGATCTCGTGCTTAAGTGACGCGGCTGCGAGCCGACGCAACCGACGTCAGTCGAACGAAAATTTCATTTGTCCGAGTCCATCGCGTTTCTCTTTTTTTCATTTTGTCTTTTGATACCATTGTTTTATATTTAATACTACGTTTTCGCCATCGCGGGCGCGAATACATAAAAGTAACGCACGAAAACGCTCGCAGTTGACGCGAGACGCGACACGAGAAGGACGCGCGATGCGACGCGAGAAGGACGCGAGGGGCGCGGATTCTCGCCCGAGGCAATGTCGATGGTGGATTTCGACGCTGTTCTGGCGTTAGCAGAGGCGAGCGGGGCGGAAACGCGGGCGTGGGTCGAGGGCGCAGAGGCACTTCGAGCAGAGGCGTTGCGAGCGAGGAGAGCGAGAGCGAGCGCTCGGACGCGTGAAGCCGCGTGTGGAGCGCGCGCCAAAGCTGATGCGACGTCATGCGATCGGAGTGGATTGGCGCGAGCGGCGGAAGCGAGGAGAAGGCGAGAAGAGGAGGCTAACTTTGACCCGAGAGCAGAGGTGCGGAGGAATACAAAAGTGGACGCGAGAGGGACCACTGTCATTAGTGCGCAGAGGGACGATGATGATGGGCGCGGTGTCACACTGGACGCACATGAACGCGCTTGGTTGAACTTCGAGCGAAGATTCGAAAGTTCTGGATCGCCGGTAACCTTGAATGAAGTGCCGTGGCCACCATCCGGCGCCTGGCTACTGAGACAACTAGAGGAGACTTTCCGCGGCGAGGAGTCGGAGGAGGCGATCAAGCGCGCGCACAAGGCGATTGCGCGTCGTTGGCATCCAGATAAATTCGCACAACGTTTCGGTAGGTTGCTCGACGCGCGAGAGAGAGATCAAATCATAGCCAGCGTGCAAAACGTGTACCAGTCCGCAAGGCAACTGTATGACGCCTGCACTCGTTGACGCACTTCTGCGCTCGAGTCAAAAATGTCAGACGCCGATAGGTCGACGCAAAAACTGCAAATTAGATTACTTGCGACGAGAGTTGAGCTCGTGTGTCGGATCGGGCCCTACACTCGCAGACGGAGTTGAATTTTCCATGCCGGAAGCGTTAAAACTAGGCACAACGACGTTGGATCAACTCAGGGTGCAGGACACCTCGGGGCAGGACCTCTTCAGTCTCATGGCGCAGCTCAAAAGTCTTTCCGATGGCTAAGCGACTCAGTACTGTACATTTTAATTCACACAGAATTGGAATTCGAGCTAAAGTTACTACTCTCTAATGGTTGCCCACCGCGTCAGTTACTTCACGCGCAGAATCTCCTTCAACATCTCCCGCGCTGATTCCGGCGCGGCGTCGAGTGGCGTCCGACCGCGCGCATCCAGAACATGCACCACATCCGGCGCCGCCTCGTAAACCACTCGCACGCACTCTGCGTCCGCTCTGGCGCACGCCTTGTGCAAAGGTGTCTCGTCTCCGTTGTCTCGCGCCTCCACGCTCGCCCCCATCCGAAGCAGAGCCCTCGCGCATCGCGCATGCCCTCCATCGCACGCCTTGTGTAACGCCGTCGCCCCACCCTTCGTCCTCGCGTCCAAGACCCCGTCATCGCCGTATCCATACCTCAAACACGCCTCCACGCACGCCTCGCTACCTCTGCGCGCCGCATAGTGCAACACGGTGTGTCCAACCCCACCCTTTCCGACGCCACCGACACCACCGACGCCGTCGCGTTTCGCCTCCCTCTCGAGCGCGCGAATCAACCCATCGACGTCCCCGGCGCTCGCGCGCCCGCTCGCCGACGCCTCGAACCCAACCTCATCCAAAGTCTGTCGCAGGCTCTCGTGTCTACCAAAACTCGCACCGCACCCGCACGCGCAGCACCGGGTCGTCGGCGTCATGCGCTCTGGGCGAGGGAGCGGGGACGAAAAGACGCAAACGGGACGACCGGGCGACGCCTCTCCCCCCGTCGTCCACCGCGTCGTCGTCTGACGCTTCGTCGCCCGCGCTCGGACTTTGGTCCAAAGTCAGCAACTCGCCTGGATAACAGTTAGATAACCTTGAAATAAATAATGTATGAAGACCCCAAACACGCGTTGACGTCGGCGAGTCGAGCGGGAGCCAGACCCCGACGCGGGCGCGTGTCGACGACGACGGACGCGACGACGGGAGCGCGAGACGCGAGACGATATTCGTTGAACGAACGACACGCACGGACGGAACGCGTCTGTGAACGGAACGGAACGAAGCCGCGGGGAAACAAACCAAACCGGAACCATGACGGTGTCAGCGGCGCACGCGAACGTGCGGGCGGTAGCGCCGACGACGGCGACGCGACGGACGGAACGAGGGGTGGTGATTCGCGCGGGAATGATACACGGCCGGCGACGACGCGGGGGCGCGCGATGCAAAGCGTCGGCGACGACGGGAGAGATGGAGGAAGAACGCTCAGCGAGCGACGAGGTTTCGAACGGAACGACGACTGCGGTACAAGAGAACGGGGAGAGACAAGAGGTTGGACGCGCGGCGAGGTACATGCGAGAGTTGATTAAGAATCAGGTGAATTCTAATCACCTTGCGCGGGCGGGTTCGATCACGGACTCGTCGGTGTTACGAAGGAAGGGGCGACTCAAGGAGCAGGACGCTCTCATCGAGTTCATTGTGGAACTGCACAAGACGCACACGACGGAGGAGGTTTTTCAAAAGGTTGAGGGATGGATCGATGAGGTACTCGAACTGCCAAAGGAGAAGAGACGGTTTAGCAAATTGTCTCGAATGGTTCCGGCGGTTGGGTTCTTTTTTCATCGACTTCCGTTGGTCAAGGCGCTTAAAGAGTACGACGAGTTTTCATCCTTGTCGAAGAGACGCTACGTGCTGCCAAACTTTGCCGAGGTGAGACACATTCTCAACATTGCGCAAGTGCACGCGTCGAGCAAAGACGTGAGGCTCGTCACTTTCGACGCCGATGGTACGCTGTACGCGGACGGTATGCACTTTGAGGATGACAACAAGATGATCGATAAGATAATGCAACTCATGGAATTGGGGATCCACGTCGCCATCGTGACCGCTGCGGGTTACCCCGGAGAACCGTCTAGATTCGAGGGTCGTCTCAAGGGTCTTGTCGACGCGTTTAAAGCGCAAGCTTTGCCCAAGGAGGTTCGCGAAAAGTTTCACGTGATGGGGGGTGAATGTAACTATCTTTTGCGTGTCAACGACGACTACCGCCTCGAGTTCGTGCCCTCGGAGGAGTGGCACAGCGAGCACATGTACGATTGGAGAGACAACAACGATGTTGACAAATTTTTGGATCGCGCGGAGGACTTCCTGACGTCTTACGCGAGGCATTTGTCCGTCGAGGTGGATGTCTTAAGAAAGGAGTACGCTGTTGGTGTTATCCCCAAGGGAGACACCATCTACGAAAACTTAGAAGAAATGGCGCTTGCGTGCCAAGCTGAACTCAGCGATGCGAACATCCCGTTCTGCGCGTTCAACGGTGGAAACGACGTCTTTGTGGACGTAGGCAACAAGCACATTGGTCTGCAAGCGCTCATGAAGCACTTGCACGTGGCAGGATCGCAGACCCTGCACGTAGGCGATCGATTCACCCTCACGGGTAACGACGCGAAGGTGCGAGAAGCCGCGTCCATTCTCTGGGTGGCGAGCCCTGATGAGACTACTTTCTTCATGCGTTTACTTTATCGCGATATTCTCAATGCAAGAGTTCTTTGAAGCTGTAATAACATTTCAACTCTCAATCAGTAATACAATGCTATGGGAAAAAAGTTGCCTATCCGCGTGACTTGGCGATGGCTGCTTTTGTGACTTCGATTTCCTTCACCAGATACGCCAATCGTCGCTCGATGACGATGAGTTCGTTGTCGAGAAGTTTGGACCGGGCCTCCCAGAATGTGACATCGTCGACTGGCGTCGTACCAAACATATGTCGCTGCAAACCGCCAAAGATGAGTTGCGCGCTGAAAGTCAATATCGTGTGAATCAAAAATATCATCAAGATGACAGCCGTGATCTTGAACCCTTTCGTGCAGCGTATGCACATCTTCCTCAGCGGAGTGGCGCTGACCAAATCCTCATTTGTATCAGAGCTCTGCACAAAATTTGTCAGCGGCGTGAGCATCCTCGCGACGATATCTCGAGAAGACTCTGGGATCTTGAGGTTCGTGTAGTGAATGACTTCGTTTTTTGTAGAATCTTCCTTCTTCGCGACCTTCTTGGGAGGGTTCAGCTTGTCTTGAACCATTTTCACGGTTTTGCGCACAATCGTCTTGCTTTCATCTACCACGCTACTGAGAATGAGACCCTTCATCATCGTCTGCTTAGTGAATATAACCTCGGTGCTGACTGAAAGCTTGCACTTTTTCTTGGAAATAGGTTCAACGGTCCAACGTGCTTCAACTTTAAAGTAGTCCCCGTACGGAATATCCGTTTGCACTTGAGAAGTGTTGAGCACGAAAGTACCGTCATCGTACACGGCGTAGCCTTGAGTCTGGTGACAACGCGTTGATTTCGGACCAAACGTTTGACGTACAGGTGCGGTGAAAGCCATTTCTCGCACCACCCCGATGGTTTTTTTGTAAGACCAATCAGTTATCTTCACATCTTTGTACTCCAAGGCTTCAGAGAGCTTGAGCTGCATTCTTTTCCTCGATGAATCGGACCATAGTATGAAGAATAGTTCTTCAACCGAGCAATGCAACTCCGCGTCGTACAACTTGATGAGCGTCGATGATGAGCTCGGTGGACCTCCAGCGACCCGGGCATTCGGTATGTCGCCGCCATTCACCGGTAACGACCCGTCTTCCTTGTCCTCCTCCTCCTCCTCGTCCACCTCTGCCCCGTCAACTACATCATCCTCAATTTCTTCCTCTGCTTCATCCGACATCACTCTCGCGTCGTCTACGCCGTTTGGTGAAGAGTCGAAATCCTTCTCCATCTCGGCTTCAGACTGCGTTTGCTTCGGGCGCTTGAGCTTATGTTTTTTCGCTGAATTCACAGCGAACAACTTTCCGTAATGCGAAACCTTGCTCCACTGTCCGCAAATCTTTCTGAATGACTTGTCAGGGAAAATAAACGACGTGAAAAAATCCGTTCGCCCTTCATATGTAATTTCGATCGCGTTCGGAAATACCATCGCTGTCTTGGCACGATTGATGAGGGTGATGTCTTTGAACGGAATCTTCCTCTTTTTAATGTAACCGAACACATTGCTGTAAAAGCACACGTAATTCTCATACACGTACATCTTCCCTTGGAGCAAAATTTTGCTGTGCAACGCACACATGTACTCCACTACCAACGCCTCTTCTTCGGGAAGATCAAAAAGCCTGGCCAGCTTTCTGTGCGTCTTACTCGACGCGATGACGTCTGCTTGCTCGCCCGCGTCCGCGAGCTCCGAGTCGTTAGGCACCACGTCCGCATCCACCTTGAACGACGGAACCGGTCGCGTCGGCGAGCTCATCGGCGTCATCCTACTCGGCGGTGCCATAGGCGGCGTCGAAAACTCCACGTCTCTGTTCACCGGAGTCCGCATTTCCGAAACCTCGGCGGCGTCGTCGAAGTCCCAATCCGCGGATACAGCCACGCTCCCGGCGTCGCTTCCGCTCCTCCTGTTCTCCCCACCCTTCGCCGCGAGCGTCCCCGCCTCCATCTCAATCCTCAGATCCTCCATCGTCTTCGCCATCCTTCACGCGTCTCCTTCGTCCGTCTCCTCTGATTATCCCCGTCCCGCGTCCGATGCGGAAACGAATGAATCAATGAATCAATGAAGTCAGAATCAATCAATCCAAAAGTAAATTGCGTCTCCCGGGCGACGATCGAGTGATTTATATATGTGTGTGTGTACACACCGAAAGGCCCCTCAGAATCTTCCCGGTCGAGCGTTCGGTGGGTTTACGCGCTCGACGACAACCGAGACGCGTCGTCAAATCAAGTGACGAATGAGTGAATTCCAAGCTCACACTTTTTTATCATCAGCAGCGAGAGCGCAGACGACACTTCTCGACGATGACGACGACGACGACGACGATGCCGTGCGGAGTAAAACCGACGCGGGCGACGGTGCGCGTCGTCGTCGTCGTCGATCGATCGAGGACGAGGAGACAGGACGTGCGGTGTTTCGCGAGAAGAAACAGACGACGACGCACACGAGAAGAAGAACAGGAGGCACTGGAACAAGAGGAGGAAGGAGGTTGTTCTTCCTCAGCCGTGAGGGAAGAGGCGAAGACGACGACGATGCCGACGGTGACGCGGGATGGAGTGCTGACTTCGTGCGCGACGACGTCGGCGTCGCTCTTGGGGATCGGACTCGTTGCGCGGGCGCTGAGCGGGGCGGTACCAGTCTCGGCGTTGCACGGAGACTGGAACGCGGCGCTGCCACTGGCGAGCGGCGACGCGAGCGATATGATCGTCGCGGCGTGCGCGGCGGCGGGTGCGGTGACCCTGGGTAGGATTGCGCTGTTGCAGGTGTGGGAGGAGTTCGCGGCGTCGACGGATCGATCGAACGCGCAGGTTTTGAATGTGTTGGAGGGACCGCTTGACGTGGCGCAGGTGGCCGTGCTGCCGGCGATTGGCGAAGAGGTTTTGTTTCGAGGAGCGCTGTTGCCCGCGATCGGTGGTGCCCCAGGGGTTGCGATTTCTTCCATTGTTTTCGGCGCGCTACATATTGGTGGTGGGAGGAGCGCGGCTTTTGGGGTTTGGGCCAGCATGGTGGGCGCGTGTTACGGCACGTGCGCGCTGCACACGGGGAGTGTCGCGGCGCCAGCGGCGGCGCACGCCATGGCGAATCTCGCCTCGGCAGCGTATTGGATGGCGACTCGCGGGGATAGTAAGAAGGTGGACGCCGAGGAGAAGGTGGAGTAATCTATTCAAATCTTTCAACATCCCCTCCACGCGCTCTTATTAGAGTGTACGTAGACACGCAGCGCGATGAAGTTATTTATGATGAAAATGAATTTTCTTTTTACAACCATCCTCTTTGTTCGCCTTCGCTCAGTCTCGATGCGGTCTCTGTTCCACAGCCGGGCGTCCATACATTTGTCTCGTCTCCTGCAGGACGTGTCTAACTATGAGCATGTCTGCGAAGAATATGGCGAGCATGCCCGCCATGACTGGAACGCAGAGAGTCAAAAACAGAATGGATACGTTGCTCAAACGCGCCTCTTCCCTCAGGTACGAATACGCCCTCTGACCGACCACTGGTAGCGCGTACAGCGCCCGAAGCAGCTTTGAAAACCATACGGCGTGGAAGAACGATTTCGACTTTGACCTCCTGTACTCCTTTCTCGCGAATCCAACGATGGATGACAGAGATCTGTCGGCGTCCCCGTACTCGTACATCTTCCCGTCTCTAAACAACAAAATCGTCGGGTACCCTTTCACCCCAAACCTCTTGACCAACATTCTACTCTTCGGCCCATCAACCCGGCCGACGTAGAGTTCCCCTTCCAACTCCCTCGCCACCTCGGCCCACACCGGGGCGAGCGCGACGCAGTGCTGACACCAATCCGCGTAAACCTTGACGAGCGCCGGCGTCCCTCGCCCCAACAACTCGTCGAAATTCAACTCGCTCAAATCTAAGACCTCCCCGTCGGGGTGGTGTCCCGCCAGCGTCGCGCTTCCTCGCGACGCCCGTCCTCCACCGCTTTCGCTCACCGCCGCCGCCGCATCGACGACACCGAAAAAGGCGACGAAGATCATCAACAGCGTCGCGAGCCCGCGTCGTCGTCCTCCTCCTCCAAACCACGTCGCCGTGTTCGTCATCCTTTGTCGAGCGGTTTCGTCGCGTCCACGCGTCTGGTGGTCGACGTGATCACGCGTCCCCGTCCCCGTCGTCGTCGTCGTCGTCGTCGTCGTCGTCCCCGTCGTCATCCTTTGCGCCACGTCCGTGCGTCCGCGCGTCCGTCCGTCGCTTCCAACTGAAGAAAACCAACCACCGATCGAGTCCAGTCGAGTCCAGTCCAGTCCAGTCCAGTCCAGTCGCGCTCGAGGACGACGACGACGACCGTGCCGACGCAAATGGCGCTTCACGTATTTGTGTAAAACGAGACCCTGTCTCTATGTAAATACCTGGTTCGTGAACGGTGAAAATATCTTTTTTCGGGTCAGGGTTTAGATTTTTTTCCCCGGAATCGAGTTGTGGATAGAGGCGCCTTGTCATAGTAAATAACTGTTTACACATACATAATTGACCACGAAGCGTCGCGTCAAGCACCCAGCGTCGTCGCGCGCGGGGCGATTCGGTCGTCGTCGAGGATCTCTGGAAACGCGACTGGTCGCGGTGCCGACGCGACACACGACGACGCGGTGACGGATACGCGGAGCGCGCCCACGGGACACGGACGCGGGGGGGGGCGAACTCATTTGAACTCGATTCGATACGATTCGCGCGCGCGCGCCGCCGAACCACCCCGCGCGTCGCACCGGAGACGTTTCGTAGGAGAGAAATCCATACAGTGCTGGAACGCGCGCGCGCGCGAACATGACACCGGCGGAGGGCAATCGCCCGAGTTCGAGCTCGAGTTCGCTCCCGCGCGACGCGAACGGGACGAAGATTGAACGGAAAAAGGGTGCGTAAATATTATTCGGCGCGCGTTTCACGACGCGCGCGTCCACGCGATGCGACGCGGTTTCGGTTCGCTCCGAGCGCTTGGCGCGAAAATCGAAATGCGAACGAACGAACGAACGAACGACACCCCGCGCGCGCGGGTGCCGCGTTGAAAAGTCGTCCGCGGTCGAGTCTTCGTTGACCGCCGATGCTACTTTGGCGAGTCATGATCCGTGGATTCGTCAATCGGATCAAGGGGTCGAATCCCGGGGTGCATGAAAAAATCGCGGGAAAGAAAAGAGGATTTTCAATTTGCCGCGTTTTTCCTTCTGGATACTTTTTTGGATATCATTTCGTACTGTTTGTACATACGTAATTCGATTTTCTGACGTGGCTCATCCCACGCGTTTTTTGGATGACGCGGTTTTCGGGAGCGCGCGTTGACGCGGCGTCGGGGACGAAGGCGTTGGACTGAGTTGATTTGATTGAGTTGACTGACTTGTTTACTTTTTCTCGATTTCGTTTCCAGGAGTGGCGTGGACGGAGGAGGAACACAAAAACTTTCTCATCGGATTGCAAAAGCTCGGAAAAGGGGATTGGAGAGGGATTTCGCGACACTTCGTGACGACGAGGACGCCGACGCAGGTGGCGTCGCACGCGCAAAAATACTTCATTCGACAAACCAATGCGGGGAAGAGAAAGCGTCGAACGAGCCTGTTTGACATGGTGGCGACGCCCGAAGGTGGTGGTTCTGCGGATAGAGTGAACGACGTTGTTGAAGAGAAGAGGGATGGTGAAGGTGCAGGTCTGAATGGGCACGGTTATAAGTCCAAGCCGATGGGCGTCAACGGAGGAGGCGTACACAAGAGGAACGGAAACGGTATGATGCACACGACGGCGACCCAGCAGCAGCATTACCACGCTGCGGCGAGCGGTAGCGCTCTGACGGCGGCTTTGAGCAACTTGGCAGATATGGCGTCGCGTGAGGGACACTACGTCGCCACGATTCCGCAGCCAATTCCTGGATCGAGCGGACGAGAATGGGCCAAGGATGAAGTCAAGGTGGACGAGGACACGCACCGGCCGTTACCCATGATGATGGGATTTGCCCCCTTTGGCGCCTCGCCTCCTGGAGGCGCATCAATGTTTGATGCTTACAATCAAGCAATGGTGCAGTATATGACGCAGCTTCAAGCCGTTGCGGCGCGACAAGGAGACGGTCCCAATCACATGAACCAAGTTAATCAGATGAACCAGATGGCGTGGATGGCGCAGCAAAATCTCGCCTACCAAATGGCGGCTCAGAATTACGCGGCGGCAAATCAGAGAACGCAACAACAAGTCAACTTTTGTCGGCCGACTGCAATGTACGCAACGCCAGACAAGAAGTCGAAGAATGCTACGGGTAACGGTACCTGAGATGAGATCGCCATGACTTGAAAGAAAGAAAGAGCAAGGCGACACAGTTTGTGAAAGGACAGACTGTACAGCAGCACTTTTAGTACCCGACCGGGTTTCTTGTATAAAATTTACATGCATGCGCAGCGAGTCGTCTCAGCATCTGTACATAATACCAGTACAATCGACGTTTTACTCAAGGTCGATTACGAGGATGTTGTAAAATAATCTGCACTCATGACTTAACAATGAATCCACAAAGCCGACGATGTTCCAACGCGAACCATCCACAACAACCAACCATCACACTCCGCCGCACCGTCGCTACGAAGATTTTCACTTAGACGGGGGAGACCCGAGCGTAAACGAATCAAATCGTCTAAGATGCCGTACGTTTCAGACGACGAGACCCGTCTTCTCGACGCGTCCGAGTCTCGAAGATTGCTCACGCAATTCAAGGAGCTACAAAAACACGAGACGTCAGGGTTGATACACAACCTGGAAATGTCGGATGAGAGTGTTGCCGTTTGGCATTTCGAGCTGAAGGATTTCGATACAACCTCAGATGGTGGCAGACAGCTCGAAGAGGATTTACGGATCCTTCGACGAGATTACGGTGAAGACAAAAATGTCTTGTGTGAGTGTCGTTTCCGGCTGCCATACCCGCAAAATCCCCCACTGATACGCGTCATTCGACCTCGTATGCGATGGTACACCGGTCATGTGAGTGCTGGAGGTAGTATATGCTCGGAGATGCTCGTCAATAGCGGCACAAAGGGCAGACACGGATGGCAACCAAGCTATTCTTTAGACGCCGTCATCCGGCACATCAGATTTCAGATGACCGACTGTGAATCCACGACCGTGAACACACCGTACAACGGGGTTCAAAGATGTGGTCCACTGCGAATAGATCTTGAGCGTGAATTTTGCTCCGATCCAATGTCCGAATATTCTCTCTATGCTGCGATATCTGCGTACGATCGTGCCGTTGAGCATCATGCGGCTCACGGCTGGTGATTCAAGTCTCTCCAACAGTCGTTTATCGCCTGTGAGACCGCCTGAACTCGCTTATACACCTCATCTGCGTCCTTTGGATGTGTGAATTTGCCGAATTTGGACATGAACTTGTCAGGATGCCATCTGAGCGACGCTTTACGGAAGGCTTTCTTATAAGCCTTGGTCGCGTTCTCCTTTGCTTCTTCGGCGGAATGAGACAGTCTTTGGTGCTCATGTGCAGCCATGTGCGTGAGTATGGCGTTATCGTCTGGTGGCCAAGGTACATTTTGCATACGAATCTCTATGGAAACATTTGCAGTGGAGACAGATTTTGTGAACATTTCCCAGGCCGACTCATGCTCAGACCAAAGCTTATGTGAAGCATACGCGCTTATGTCGCAGAGTTGCGCATCTAGAGCTTTGAGCATTGCTTCTGCCGCACGCTCCGCCAACTTTTCGGCATCTTGCTGTGTTGGAGTGTATGCATTTTCAATCGTATCCATCTCCGTCAGTCGTCGTTTGATTTCTTCCATCTCTGCCTTGAGCCGTTCCTTCGCCATACGCTCCTCGTGCACAACTCGCAATCGGCTCATCTGAGACGCCACCTCTTCTCTCACGAATTCGACACGCATAAATGAATTTTTTCTTATCTTTGCTTCGTTCGCTGAGAATTCAGCTGCCCGCGACTCTTCGCTATCGCTGTCGCTTTCGCTCGACGAAGTCTCACCAAGCCGCTGCTGGCGCAACGGATTGTAGTGACCCATATCTCGCCAGCCACGATGAGAACGATGCTCACACACGTCGATGCGTAGTGCTATCAGTGCAACCACCACGACCAATTCGATCACGTGCCAGACTCAAACGCGCAAAAGGGACGGAACGGACAGTTTGTGACGTTACTGCAGAGCTCTTGACCAAAAAAACGCACGAAACCGACGAAAGTCCCTCCACGAATTGCACAAATCGGCGCGAGTCTCTCGTCGAAGACGTCGCGATGGATGAAAAATACGCGATGAGTCTGCGCACGCGATCTGCGCGCGAGTTCGCGCTCGACCCTCCCGGTTTCGACCCGAGCAAGGCGTCGCGCTCGAAGATGATCTCTGACCGCCAGCCATCCACATCTGGTGGTGCACCCGCCGGTCGTCCTGCCCTCGATGCCGAAGCTCTGGCCGTTCAGCAGTCAGCCCTTCGTCTTCGGCGCGCGTACGCCTTCGCGCAGGGCCAACTGAGCGGGATCGGTATGATGGCTTTCATGATGTGGATGAGCGGAAACTCGGTACAGATTTTCAGCATCATGACGACGTTTGGCGGCGTGGCGCAGACAGTCAAGGCGGTGCTCAACTCGAAAGCCACGTTTGCAAAGTTTTCAGACGAGCGAACGGACGTGACTGTACCTAGGATTATGTATTGCGCGATACAAATCGTGGGCTTGTCGTTGGCTTTGAACAAGCTAAACTCAATGGGACTTTTGCCCACACACGCAAGCGATTGGGTGAGCGGCCTCCAGCCTCCGAGGCAACTAGAGCGCGCTTTCGGTGGAACAGAGCTCGGTACCCGGTGAGCCTTCTACGACTTGATGTACACGTCTGCGTGCACGTTAGAGAAGCGAGCCAATAGATAGACTTAGAAATGATCATACTAGTCTCAATCAACACTCCCAGCCAACTCTCCGAGTCGCGTTGAACAAGAGACTTCAAATAAAATTTCCTCTCACACCTCAGTCGACGCCGCAGCGCCGTGCCATGTCATCGCTGATCTCGTCCAGATTAGCGCAAGAGCGCAAGGATTGGCGTAAAGATCACCCTTTCGGCTTCATCGCGAAACCCGGGAAGAAACGTGATCAAAACGGAGATGAAATCACAGACCTGACAGTTTGGAACTGCGCCATCCCAGGCAAACCCGATACTATTTGGGAGGGTGGACTGTACCCGATCACGCTGCAGTTTGGCAAAGATTACCCAGCAAAGCCACCCCGCGTGGCTTTTCCGCCTGGATTCTTCCATCCGAACGTGTACCCGACGGGTAAGGTTTGCCTGAGTATACTCAACGAAGAGAAAGGTTGGAAGCCATCAGTGACGATCAAACAGATTTTGCTTGGAGTGCAGGATTTGCTAGACTCGCCAAATATGAGGGATCCTGCGCAGCAAGAGGCTTACGATCAGCTCAACAGATCGAAGGCAACGTACGAAAAGAGGGTTCGAGCTCAAGCACAGCGATACGGTAACGCAAGCGGTGGAGTCGGAGACGAAGTGGTGATACTGTGACACCAAAAGTGAAATCTTCCTGCTATGAATAGACGGGACGTGATTGAGCGTTCTCAATTAGGACTGACTGAGCTGGAAATCGTTGACGTGTCGATGGAGTGTCGCGGTGTTTCATATTAAAGCTTTGGTCAAAAATGTAGTATTAGTCTAGGCTTCCCATCCACCGCAAACGACGCGTAGACGCCCATCGTACTCATAACCCACCATCGTCATACAGAGTCTCATCGTGTAGACGTTTCAGATAAGCGCAGATTTCGAGGTAATCGGAAATTTGCATCTCCGATTTATGGTTTTCAAACAAGTTCAAAATTGTTCTCAGATGCTTTCGGTCGTTCTCCGGCGTGATTCCTTTGAGCGAGCGCAGGTATCCTCTTAGCTCGAGCATATCTTCTTCCATCGCTATCGGATCATTGTATCGACGATCAGCAATCATGTCTGAGTCTCTCCAGGAATCTCTGAGCGTTCGAAGAAGATCGTCGACATCATGACGAGCACCTGCACTTATCAAGTAACTAGTCATCGCCACCGAAATGGATTCAACAGCTTGATGCAAGTGATACGGTTGAATTGGCACGTTGAATTCTTCGTGTAACGTTTTGAACGTGGTCAGATTGTTTCGCAAAAGTGCAGAATCCATGTGTTCTTGATTTAGCGTCAATCCCTGCGTGTCTATGAGGTATCGAAGAATGGATTTACCGGTCTCCGTCACCACAGAGAGTAATGTATTGATGTGTTGACCTTCAACTTTTGCACCAATTTCCTTTTGAATAATCTTCAAAAACTTTAAAACTTCGTCGGCTTGTTGCGTCGAGGCCAGTGCCAAAACGTCGCGAACTAAATCGGATTTTGTTATATCTGTCATCCAAGGTTCAGACTTGCACTCCAGCAAAATTTGTGTGAAAATTACGGCGTCGCGCGCGCGCACGGCGTTTTTTAGCACAACACGTCTATCGCACGCCACGTTTCGACTTTTCAGTCTTTTCAAGACGCTTTGGATTTCGTTAGAACCTTTCATGTCCATCAGCTTGCGGATATTCAGTTCCGAGAAGGAATGTTGGTTCCATTGAGTATTGTGTTTTAGACAGAAGTCACAGGATTGGACGTGAGCGTCGAACTCTGAGAGACATTTGCCTTTTAACATTCGTTGTCCTGGTTGTGGTGCCTTCTTAGGATCATCCATAGGCCCCTCGCATACGCACTGGCAAGAAGTGGTCGAAACAGTTTCATTGACGGTCATCTTCTTCTTTTTCATCGACTTCGAATGGTTCTCCGTCCGCTTCATGGGCCGTCCGCGACGCTTGACCATTCGACGAAAGATGCAACCGAAAACGTTTATGACGCCTTACACACTTTAGTCGCAATTGATGACGCGCGTGTAGCGTCGGTGTGTGGCATGCGCGCTCGCAGTGGTGCGCATTCATATGGGACATCGATGGCAAAGTTAATGCGTGCGTCTGTGAGCTAGTGACGCAAATTACAATCTTCTAATCAAGCTACTGTACTATGATGAGTTGCTAATTTTATTCTTGTTTTGGCCGCAATGGCATCGCCGAACCATCCGGCGTGCGTGTGAATTCGAAAAGTACCGCCGGTGAACGGTAAATGCGAATGAGCAACCAATACAGACGTTCTTCAAGGATGAAATCTCGCACTTGTCGAGCGCTGTAAATATCGGAACACAACGAAATCAAACGATGTGTGGATGGTAAATCAACGTGCTGAATGTTTCCAACGAGATTATTTGTGAAGCCTCTCACGATTGACGCCAGAGTCAAAATGTAAACGACGTAGACACCCGTGAGGCCGCCGACGAATTGAGAGAAAGTGGCAAACACACCAGTCGGTACTTCAGACGAAATCAAAACGATTTCTGGACCGTTTTCAAACACTTTGCAGGGATTCCACCAATGGAGGTGATCGGTACTTTGCGCGGAACTTATGAATATGCCGCAGTCCACTGACCACCAAGGCGATGAAGAGTTTGCGCCATTCAGAGACAGGCTACAACCGATGCTCTGCTCTGTCGCATATTTTGGAACAGGTGCTCCTCTCCCGTGTAGATGCCAGACGCGAGGATAGATACCGTTCAAGAAGACATTATTTTGCTCACCGTTTATGACTCTCAGCAATGCCGTCGCTTCTTCCTGAGAAAATGTGTACTCGATGGTATCCGTGTAAAGCACCGGGTTGTCCACTGGCAAGTGTCTCTTAAAGGTCCATCCTGTCGTCAATTTTGATCCAGCTCTAAGGGAGTCCTTCAGAGCTTTCAGCGACGGTGGTGGTACAGACCAAAGTGTATCACTGTCTTGAGCTAAGCACACTTCCTGAATCTGACCAACTTTGTTGATCTGTGGCTCCGGAGCGTCAGTGTGAAGCGCGTCCCACGGCATGGTATCAATGTGTTTGCGGTACCCACCTTCAAAGATTGGATAGACAAACTCACTCTTTGTTCCGACAAGTGACATGTTAAAGCGTACGTCGAACACAGGGTTGATGTCAACTTGAGGGTTCGAAGTGCTGAAAATGAAGAACGGCACGACCAAGAGACTGAAAATGATGGCAAAAAGACCGCCGCCTTCAAGGAAGACTTTTTTCCACCAGGGCTGCGGCGCTCCAAATGGATGATATTTCCTGTACGTATTATTGCGCACGTTGATTCGGAAGAGTTCCCTAGAAATATTCTCCAACTTGAGCCAATCGTATAAATCCAAAGCGCTGTCAGTACATGCGTACTCAAGTAAAACACGCAACTCATACATGAACGGTATGGAGAAGTACGTCATGAAAGCCGCCAAGGAGATGATATCCGAGCGTTGAAATATCAAGCTGTTTGTAAACACTTCAGATGGGAACCCAGAACGAATTTGACGCGCTCCAAGTGCAAACGAAATGGCTTTCAGCAAGAAGAAGACTTGCAAGTATGCGTGATGTGCCGTCGTGTTGTTGTGGAAGGTAATGAGCAAGAAGCCAACAAATCCAGTGTACGTCAAGTAATGGTAGAACACTTTGGCAATCTTCGCCTTTTTCATGTAAATGACCCCATCTACGACAATTAAGACTAGACAAATGAAGACTGAAAAGACGTAATCAATTTTGAACAGCCCTTGGTAGTAAGTCTCTACGAGCGCCTCAGGATCTGAGTCAATCGTGCTTTGATAGAATATGGCGACAAACAAGGTTGCAAGAACGTCGAAACACAGAGTTGCCATGTAAAAGTCTTGACCTTCACGATGGAACGCGCGTACAGAGGTGATTCCGAGCGCGTCTGTCGTCGATTCTCCGGCGGCTTCTCTCAACTGTAGGGTTGAGAGCGCCGAATCCGCTTCTGCGGCAGGACAGAACACAGACGTCGGTGCTACTACCCTGAAGACTGCCGTACGATGGCCGTCTTTCGCTAGCGTGCCTTCAACATCCGCCTGCACAAATTCAAGTGTGTAATAGGCCACATTGATTCCATCATTCGATTCGCTTTGCACCATTTGATGCGCAATCAAAACTTCGTTAATGTGTGTTTCGACGGCTTGCCAATCTGTCTTCTTTTCGTCCACAAGAACGGATACGGCAACAAACGACGGGCCGTATTCAGCCTCAGGCGTCAGCATACGCTGGAAAAACGTATCAATCTCACTGATGAAGCCGCGTGAGACTTCTAGATGTAACGGCAACGACTCGTTGTCGCTCATCTGATTCAAATTGATGTCAAGATGAGCAAACTGCAGTTGTTGAAAATGAGACAACATGGAGTCGTCGACAAGCTCGTCCTCAACTACTTCATCTCTTCCCTGTCTTATGCCCTCGTCATCCTTGATCGCTTGTTCTGAATTGATGTACATAATGATTGACACGTAGGCCATAAACGTCCCGCTCATTGCAAACAAGAAAGATGAAGTTGGATTAAGACCTCGCGAGAGTACCGTGCTTGCCTCTGTGCAGAACTGCCATGAATCGCAACCTGATGAGCACGGAATCGTGAGTAAGAATGCGATCAAGAGAAGCAGTTCCGAGTACAGAAGAATAGCACGCCAGAAACCGGTAGGAGCAGTCGGGTAGACGATCAAGGCATACCCGAAAATGGACGCCGGAAAGATCAACGTTGCGATGGAGAAATCCACCGCAAACGCCAACGTCATGAAGAAATAGCACATAGAATAGCGAGGAGCGGTGAGCCATGGCCAGGCCTGAAGCATACCACCAAATATCAATCCAAGAGTTGAGCTCTTATCCATTAACCACGTTTCAAACAAACTGGGCAAGTCAGTTTTCGGCTCCTCGACGCTCTTCCGCATCTTCATCTCGTGCCCTTGCAAGTCAAAAGACTCCTCAGATTCGTCTTCGATCTCATCTTCATCTTGCTCGAACCATCCACTAATATCTTCGGTTTTCTTCTTTTCTCTTCTTCGATGAGGTTCACTGGCTGGCTTCAGATCGGTATTTACTTTTCTCGAAGTATCTCCACGACTTTCAATTGCCAACACTTCACGCGATAGACTCGTCACTTCATCACGAATGTCGTCTACTCTCTTCCGTCGCTCTTCTTTTTCGTTGAGCTTGAGTAAGCAGCGTTCAAGACTCTTGTTTATCCAATCCCATTTCAAAATTTCACTCACACGGTGCTCAGTTTCGTGAGCCTGCCGACGCATCTCCATCACCGCCGCGTAAGCAGGCTGTACGATGATTCCCCTCAGCACGTGAATGATGGCAAAAATCAATAGATCGGGCGAAAGCTGTCCCATTTGCCAGCCGAGCACATTGCGGCGCTTGACGAGACCCAATGTTGATAAGAAGGAGCAAGTGTCCACACTTGCATACCAATCTCCGAGCAGTCCTTCAAGTGGAGCTTGATAAACGAGCACAGCAGCAATGATGGCCACATTGTAGAGCTGCAATATTCTCAAGATGGTGTCGTTATCTTTTTGAATATGATTGCGAGCTCTGAAGAAATAAAAGGATAAGATCAAGTATCCGACATGAAGCAAATCCCTAGACCATGTACCGAACCCCATTACAAGTACAAGTGCCCACTCCACCGCGTATCTAATGTAGAAATATCGCATCCACTCTATGATTGTCCACGTCTTACTAGCTTGCCACGTCAACGGAGCAAAGATTATGTCAAAATAGCTCATCTCTTGCGACGTTGGAGGAAGCAATGCAGTTTGAGTCGGAGTTTGTCTCGGAACCATCGAACGGACGAGCTCCGCAACCATATCTACATTCATGGAATCATTTTCTTCTTGACTCGCCTCTACAGTCATTCTTGCCCTATCATCCAAAGATACAAGGATAGCGTCCATTCGAAGTTGACAAGCAGCGATGAAGAATGCGGCAAAGTGCCCCAGTAGTATCAACCTACTGCATGGCGATACAGCGAGCCATTGCTTCGTTTCCTCGGCAAGTCTCAAGCTCTCTCTGGATTTGTCTGCATCGAGTAATGCCCGAGCCGCGCTTGTCTGTGAAGATGGCACCCCACTGATGCCGCTCTGAACGACATCGATCGATACGACGTACTGCCACAAGACAATTAACGCACAGATGATGCTCGTTGAGCGCCAAAGCAGTACTCTATCTCGCGGCAGAGAACCAAGTTTGGAGTGTAACAACTTCCATGTGACGGCGAGATATAAGAGAGATAACATATTCGTTGATGCGACGCCAATGACAGCGAAGATAACGTATAGTAAACCGGG
>Ga0181588_10000492_pt1 | contig 35422 bp, 24 predicted proteins | sample 071ome_26_FD_148607 | JGI IMG/M metagenome (GOLD analysis project Ga0181588, IMG submission 148607) | Coastal salt marsh microbial communities from the Groves Creek Marsh, Skidaway Island, Georgia - 071409BT metaG (spades assembly) | ecosystem: Environmental > Aquatic > Marine > Intertidal zone...
AGAGGTTTCCCAACGTGCAATGAATGGGATGAGATCAACCGATGACTGAATATCGCGTGTCATACGTGGGCGGGAACTCCCCGGCTGCGCATTTGGTGGCTCAACTCGAAGCGGATGGCTCGGTGCTGGATGTCGATGTGCGTTCGGACGATCTGGAGTTGGTTCCGAGTGCCGAAGCCCTTGCAGCCGCAGCAATGTTTGCCGCCATGCGCAACCACGCGTCCCTTCGGGTGGATGGTCTGCTCGATGGCCGATTCCTCGGGGGCATCGAGTCCATCGCCGGGATGCACCGACAATGGGATCCGACACTGGGAGAGTTGATGCTGGAGTCGGCAGGACAAGCCGACGTGGCCGGATCGGGCTCGCGGGTTGCACTCTTCTTTTCGGGAGGCGTGGACTCCTTCTACTCACTGGTTGAGAACGAGGCGGAGATCACCGATCTGATCTTCGTTCATGGATTCGATATCACCCCCGGGAGCCGGGACCTGGCAGCCGAGGCGCATGAGTGGGTCCTGGAAGTGGGCCGAGCATTCAACAAGCGGGTGATCCGGATCGATACCAACCTGCGTGGATGCCTGTTCGACCCCCACTGCAGTTGGGGCTTGCAGGGTCACGGAGCCGCGATGGCCTTCGTGGCCCACTTGCTTGGTGGTGATTTCAAGCGGGTATTGTTTGCGGGAAGTGACAGTAGGCAGCCTTATGTCGCTTGGGGGACCCACCCTGATCTCGATCCATGCTGGAGCACCCAGCGGCTGGAAATCAGTCACGATCACTGCGGGGTGGAGCGGATCGATAAAATTCGCCGCCTTGCCACGGTCGAGATTGCCCGGCGCACCTTGAGGGTCTGCTGGAAGAATCGCAATGGCCACCTCAACTGCGGGCGTTGTGAGAAATGCCTGCGAACCATGCTCACTCTCAAGGGCCTGGGTATGCTCGATGATTTCAGGGTGTTTGCAGAGCCCCTGCGATGGCGACGCGTGCTGGCCATGACCATTCCACCCGTGGGTCATGCCTGCTACAGCGTTGAGCATAATCTCGAGTTGCTCTCCCGCGAACCCGGGTGTGCGGTCACGGCTCTTACTCTGCGACTGGCACTCATGAGGCGTTCGTTGGCAGCTTGGTTGAATTTCAAAAGAAAGGAGAGATCACGCCGGTTCCGGTGAAGCGTGGTTTGATTCATTGGCCTTGCCAGATGGTTCGGCGCCTTCGTTGCTCTTGTCACCCGCAGGCGCATGTCTGGTCTCAAGGTGCTGGCAGTGACGGGAAGCTGTGGAAAGACCTCGGCCAGTGATTATTGATAGGAATTTGCTTTTTCAACCCTGAACTTGCTTAGCCTTCGGTCCGGTGGGTTGGATGGGGTGCAGGGGAAGGAAGGGTGAAAAATTTGATTTTGGCCTCGTTCATTTTGAAACTTTTATGGATTTTTGAGGGAAAGGTGAAGATTGGCTGACTTCTAATTCGGTTTCCACTTAGTTGAGAGCCATCCTCGCTGCAAGGTATGAGATGAGATTGAGAAAGACTGGGCGCAATACATTCGCTGCCTACGAACACAGAATAATGTGCTGCTGGCGGAGAATCTCAGAATCCTCGGGGATGTCGATGATCTGAAACGATTCGCGGAGATTTGCGAGGCAGAGAGTGGCAGTATTGGGAAGCGCTGATCTCAGGTAAGGAAGAGAGGCACGGTCAGGCAATCTAGTTTTCAGGATACAGATCAACACTTTGGGGTTTCTTCGTCGAGATATTCCCACCTTGAGAAGGTGGCAGCCTGTCCGATTTTGATTCCAGCCTCATCGATAAGGTTCCAAACCGTGGCCCTTTCAATGCGAAATCTGCGACCGCTTGAGGAGATCCGGACTCCCGAGTAGTCGTCGATGTAGCCTTGACGGGCTACCGTCGTAAGCAGTCGCTCTCTTTCGGCCCGCTCGGGTGCCTCCGCCGTAAAGCGGGAAGGGGTCGAGGTAAATTGGGCCCAGTCCATTTCGAACAGGTCCAGCGCGGTCTGGTTTCCGTAAGTCAAAACAGGATCGGCTGCCGCGTTATGAGAGGCCACGAAGAAAGGAGCCTCCCAAATAGCCTTAGCCGATTTATCGGGAGCAAGGTCAGTGATCAGAGCCTTTCTAGTCAACCTCTGGTAGCTCGAAAGGAGGAGTTCGACGTGACGACGAAGAAAGAAGTTCTGCTCGTTTGGAGAATCCATGGAACCGCGAGTTTCGATGATTGCGGTATCAACGCAATCAAATCAATAGCGAGATCACTTCGCAACCAACCAATCCCTCACCGCCTCGACGTTTTTGAACTCGGAAATCCAAGCGAGGTCTTCTGGGAGATCGGTTGTGAATTCACAGCGCAGGCGAACGGGATGGGCTCCCGATTCGATCGCCGCGTACTGATTGTAGATGCGATCATCGACGAGGATCGTTTCCTCTGGCTTGAGCCGGTATTTCTGATAGCACTCACGCAGCCGATCGATCTTGGCGGTATCGTGCATGAACTCGCCATGCTGCACGCATTCGATGGTGAGGAAATCGGTGACAGGGGCAAGGATGTCATTGAGGTAAGCCATCTTGGCATCGACATCAAAGGTGGCTGACATGGTGAACTGGCGGTAGCCCAATTCATCCAATTCCTGGAGCACTTCGATCACATTGGGGTAGAGCGGTCGGTTTCGGAAGAAGGACTGGTCGGCGCAGAAGTCTCTATCCATTTCGACTCCGAATTCCGGGTGTGTCTTTAACTCCAGCGCGCCATACTCAGGAGCGATGGGCAAAGCTTCGGGCAGTTGCTCCCATTTCAGGTCCTGGTACTGATCCCGGTAGTTGGGATGCTCGGTCAGAAAATGGTAGTAGGCGTAGTTGAGATCCGCGAGGACCCCGTCGACATCCCAGAAAATGTTTTTGATCTGTGTGTTCACCATGGAAATCAGGAGGCGGTGTTGGAAGAAGAACGCCTCCTGATAGACTATGCGTTGATCGGCATGGTGTGCAAAGGGTCCATGAAGTCAATGACGCTCACTTCACGAAGCGCACAGGAAGGATCGGCTGCTTGATCGCGGTCAGTTGGACGTCATCCACGAAATAACCGCCCAACGGAATGGGAGTAGTTCCGCCAGTGCGCGCATTGGCCGAGACGGCGATGAGAGCAAAGGTCACGTCCGGGTTCAGGAGGCACGAGGTGGAGATGGTGGAGGCCTCATCGCCCGGGGCCAATCTGAAGTGTTTCTTGCCCACGGCATCGGCCTCACGTCCCGCGTCGGGCCAAATGTTGCTGACGAACTCCGGTTCTCCCTGGAAGAGATAGATTCGAACAGCCACATCGAGATTTGGAAGGTCCGCATCATTGGGAGCCGCTTCGCGATAAAATTGCGCACTGAGATCCAACGTAATTTGAGATTCGGAACGATCAGCGCCCAATCGCTGCTGGAGGGAGGTGAGATCGACCAGTTGAAAAACCGAACAGTTCGTAGCCCTGCCTCCCGGAGTGCCCATGACGTTACCGGTTTCCAGAAAGCGGAGGAATTGATTACCATCGCTTACCTCCACAATCTCCGCGGGATTGCCGCTCCAGTAGCCGAATCGATTCGGGAAGCCCGATTCCACAGGGCCTGACAGGGACTGAAAATCTCCGTTCGCAATGGGGACAGAACTCGCCTCCGATCTCGGAGAGTTCATGGCCCAGACCACGCCAATTCCCGTGAGTCCCACGAAAAGCCCGGTGACGATGGCGGCAGCGAGTTGCCGAGGCCAGGTAACGGATCGGAGGCGGCGATCCTTCTTCGGTTCCGCTTGAGTGAAAGGGATGGTTTCCTCCAGTTCGAGAGTTTCATCACCGAGGGCACCGTGGAGGTTGGCGGCCTTGAGATAGTCGGATCTAACGGCGTCGTTGTTCACGATCTGCTCCGAGAGCGCGGCGGCTTCTTGTTCGGAGGTTTGTCCGTCGAGGTGTTTCTGAATGAGTTCTTGCCAATCGATTGCGTCTGTCATGCCAGTTCGGATTTCATTTGTCGTTCAATGCACGCCTGCAGCTCGCTGCGGGCGCGCTGGATCGTTTTGTAAATCGCTTCGACCGTGCGGCCTTCGCGTTGAGAAAGGGTTTGCGGAGTGTGGCCCTCCAGGTAGTAGCCTTTGACCTGACGCTGCGCCTTTTCGCTGAGTTTGCCGAGGCAGGTGGCGAGGTGCCTTTTGAGGGCAGAGTCAAATTCGCTGGTGCCCTGCATTTCCTGTTCGAGGGCTTCCATGGCTTTCTCGGAGAGTTGAGCGCTTCGCGATTCCCGTGAGAGGAAGCGTCGAGTCTCGATGCGGGCGAAGCCCATCGCCCAGTTGAGAAAAGGGCGTGCAGGATCGTAGTTCTCAAACTGCCGCCACAGTGCCACCGCCGTTTCCTGGAGAATTTCCCGAGCATCGGCCCGATGCGGAACCAAGACCAGAATCGAGCGCAGCATCACCGGCTCGCTCTCAAGGAGCAGGCGGGTGAAGCGCTCGTGGGCGTCGTTTTTGTCCGTAGTGGGCATGGAGGAAAAAGTAACTTCCATTACAGGTCCACGGAAAGACGGATTATTGGACAAAAATGTTTCTGTTTCGCGCTGAAATAAGGTGAGACGAGTAAACGAAGGAAAGGTTTGCCTGGCGACTGAACCCATTTTTCTGATTCTCATCCAAAAATCAGGGCGCAGCCTCCCAATCCGAGGGCGGCAGCCACCGCGATGCAAGCAATTACGGAAATGATTCCGATTACGATCTTCAGCCTGGGCTGCATGGAACGTTAAGCTACTGTGAAATGAACACCGCAGAAAATGCCCGCAAGGATTGAGGTGATCGTCCAGGTGTTAATCGCGACTTCTTCATAATTACTGCGGTCGAAAGAAAGGACAATCAACGAAATGATAGCAGTGCTGAAGAGCGCTCCGAAAAACAACTAGGGCCTGAATTGGCTTGTAGACGATCGATTTTTTCCTAGGATTTGTTTCCATTTCCGGTGGCGAGATGAAATTGTATCAATTTAGAACAAATTTTGTCGCTCTTGACCCAAGAAAGTGCATACACTCCCGCAAGATTGGGTATAGTATCTCGGTCGACAAATTATGGCAAATTTTGAAATGGATGGCGGCATCAAGATCTACCTTCGGGAGATCGGGAAAACTCCGTTACTGACTCGCGAAGAAGAGGTGCAACTTGCTGATCGCATAAAAAATGGCGATAAGGAAGCTCGTGCGCACATGATCAAGGCAAACTTGCGTCTCGTCGTAAAAATCGCACAAGACTACGCGAACTATGGGTTGCCTTTACTCGACCTTATTTCTGAGGGTAATATCGGCCTGATGAAAGCGGTCGAGCGCTTCGACCCGAACAAGGGCGGAAAACTCTCCACCTATGCGGCATGGTGGATCAAGCAGTCTATCAAGCGAGCTTTGGCAAATCAGAGCAAAACAATCCGTCTTCCCGTCCACATGGTGGACAAAATTTCAAAGATGCGCCGTGTTGCCATGGTGCTCAGCGAAGAGCTTGGCCGCGAACCTACTGATGAAGAACTGTCTGAAGAGATTGGAATCGACCGCGCAAAGCTTTCGCAGCTCAAGTCTGCCGCTCTGCGCCCGGCCTCTCTTGATGCCCCTATTGGCGACGATGACAGCACTCAGTTCGGGGAGATTATCGGCGATGAGAAGGCGCAGACTCCTCTGGAGCTCCTGAGCCACAAGAATATGCACATGCAACTCGACGACCTCCTTGAGGTTCTCGACGAGCGTGAGCGAAAAATCGTCGATGCCCGATTTGGCCTGGGCGGCCAAAAACCGAAAACTCTCGAAGAGGTGGGGCAGGAATTCGGCGTCACTCGCGAGCGAATACGCCAGCTTCAGAACATTGCACTCAAGAAGCTGCGTCGAGCCCTCCAGAAAAAGGAAGCCCCCGGACCGCGTCCCTTGGGCCAGTCAGGTGATCCTGACGACGACTTTTTCCGCGAAGAGTAGGAAGAGACTGCCTTGCACACTTGGCGATAGGCAACGCGGTTGGTGCAGCGCGGTTTGCAGGTGATACATCGAAAACGAACTCTAGATCCGATAATTGCAGACGCAGTTCGATGAAGAGCAGGGCAGGTTCAAGATGCCGTAAGCCGGGAGAAAACTGTTGCGGTATCCGCTTTGTAAATTTCTGATCGCAAATTGCTCTCCGGTGCTTGTATCAAAATGGGCGGCGGTCCTGACGCGAACAAATAACAGGGATAGAATCAGAAGTCGTTTCTTTGCAGGGGTAGAATTAGATCAAACGGCGGGTTGCCCCGTCAATTTCAGACCGCATTCAGAGAATCTGACTCCCCAAGGTGGCGCAAGAGAGGTGAACCTGAGGTTGCTGTGAAAGTTGCGGCATGTTACTTCCCTTGCATGAGAATTCGAAATTTTGGCGTTATTCTTACTGCTCTCGCGGGATCGTTCGTTGTTTCTACGCATACTGCTGCGGAGACAAAACCGAACGTGGTGTTTATTCTCACCGACGACTTGGGGTGGAACGAACTGGGTTGCTACGGGCAGACGAAGATCAGAACGCCGCGGGTGGACTCGATCGCGAAAGACGGAATGAAGTTTACGCAGGCCTATTCGGGAAACGCGGTCTGCGCTCCGTCGCGCTGCGTGTTGATGACAGGAAAGCATCCGGGACATGCCACCGTGCGCAACAACCGGGGCATAAAGCCGGAGGGCCAGTTTCCCTTGCCTGCGGGGGAGGAAACCATCGCTTCACTTCTTGAGCAGGAAGGGTATGTGAGTGGCGCTTTCGGAAAATGGGGGCTCGGAAATACGGAGTCGACGGGCAATCCCTTGAAGAAAGGGTTCAATCGATTTTTCGGATACAACTGCCAGGCGCACGCGCACAGTTTTTACCCGGCAACCCTGTGGAGCGACAACGAGTTGTTTCCGTTGAACAATGATCCGCCGATTCCGGGACACGCGAAGTTGCCGCCGGAACTCGATGAGAACGATCCTGGGAGCTACGCAATCTTCAAGGGACAGGACTATGCGCCGGATCGGATCAACGAACAGGCGCTCAAGTTCATTCGCGACAGCAAGGACGGACCCTTTTTCTGCTACTATCCGACGATCATTCCGCACCTGGCCTTGATGGTGCCGGACGAAAATCTCGAGGAGTATCACAAAGAGGGTTGGAAGGAGACTCCGTTCACGGGTCGCGAAAGACGTAGTTACACGCCGCATCACACGCCGCGGGCGGGCTATGCTGCATTCATCACGCAGATGGATACCTATGTCGGCCGCGTGCTCGATCTTCTCGATGAGCTGGGCTTGCGGGAAAATACGATTGTGGTTTTCACAAGTGACAACGGAGCCACCTATTTGCCGGAGGTTGATTTTGAGTTTTTTGAAAGCGTAGGTCCGTTACGCGGTTTGAAAGGGTCTCTCTATGAAGGGGGAATTCGAGTGCCACTGCTCGTGCGTTGGCCCGACAAAATCGCGGCGGGCAGCGAGTCGGATGTGCTGACAGGATTCGAGGATTGGCTTCCGACCTTGCTTGAATTGACCGGCGTCGAGACGGAAGTCCCGGCGGGAGTGGACGGTGTGAGCCTTGCCCCGGTTCTGCTCGGGAAAGCCAAGAAGGGAAGTGGCGGGCGCGATTTTCTCTACCGGGAATTTCCTGCCTACGGAGGACAGCAGGCGGTGTGGTTCGATGGCGGAAAATGGAAGGCAATCAAGCAGAATATGATGGGGAAGAAAGGTGCTCCTGGCTTCGCCTTGAAGGCGAATGGTCGCAGCGCACAGGGAGGATCAGATGCCAAGCCCGGTAAGCTGGAGCTGTATAATCTGGATAGCGATATCGGCGAGTCGAAGGACGTGGCGGACCAGCATCCGGACGTTGTGGCGCGAGCTGAAGAGTTGCTGAAAAGGGAGCGATTTCCCTCGGCAGATTTTCCTTTTCCGGTGCTGGATGCAGAGTAGCTTGACAGCTTTGTTTTACACGATTTCTCACTCATAATTTACCATGACGGTTCACCCGAAATGCCCTCCTCCTCTGGACCCTCAGTTTATCCCGGCAGCGCTTTGGAATCGCTCTTTTCGCCAAGCTGTTCAGGACTCTCCATCTGAGGGGCTTCCGCTGGGAATCGCTCTCGAACAGCCGGATGGAACTGTGTCTGTTTATGAGACAGCGCTCCTTCCCGAAGGAGATCCAGAATCGAAGCAGTTGAATTTTCGTTACGTGGAACGGCTCGTAAAGTTCCTGCTGTGGCAACGGGGTGGTTTCCGAGTCTACCTGGGTGGAGACCCGGATCTATCGAATCAGATTGCGGAACTTTACAAGGCGGATGGAGCCCGGGCTTTTGACACGGATTTCATGGGGACAAAGGCGTATCGGCAGACCTTCGAAATCGTGGTGGTGGAAACGGTGGGTGAACTGCCAGCTGCGAATGAATCCGTGATGTCGCTCGGCGGGCATCTCGATGGATGCCGCATCGGATTCGATTTGGGAGGAAGCGATCGAAAATGTGCCGCCGTAATTGACGGGGATGTCGTTTTTTCGGAGGAGGTCGAATGGGATCCTTATTTTCAGAGCGATCCTCAATATCATCTCGACGGGATTCAGCACAGCCTCGAGCGGGCCGCCGAGCATCTTCCGCGGGTCGATGCGATCGGGGGAAGCGCAGCGGGGATCTACGTGCACAACGAAGCACGGGTTGGATCACTGTTTCGAGGCATACCGATAGATGTCTTTGATAGCCAGGTGAGAAGGTTGTTTTTCGGAATTCAGGAAAAGTGGGGCGGGGTGCCTTTTGAAATTGTGAACGACGGAGAGGTCACAGCCCTGGCTGGTTCGATGGCCAGTCGCGACACCGGTGTGCTGGGAGTGGCAATGGGAACAAGTGAGGCAGTTGGTTACGTGACGCCGGAAGGCACCATCACGACCTGGTTGAATGAACTCGCTTTCGCCCCGATCGACTACCGGGTCGACGCTCCTGCTGATGAGTGGTCTGGTGGCGTGGGCGTTGGAGCGCAGTATCTTTGCCAGCAGGGGGTGGCACGACTTGCCACTCCAAAACGCGGATTCGATTTTTCGGAGGATGTTGGTTTTCCGGAACGGCTCAAAGAAGTTCAAAAACGGACCGAGGCTGGAGACAAGATCAGTGAACAGATTTTTGAATCGATCGGGCGGTATTTTGGCTATGCCGTAGCTCATTACGCGGACTTTTATAAAATTCATCAGGTACTGGCGCTGGGAAGAGTGACTTCAGGTAGAGGAGGGGATATCCTGCTGAGAGAAGCAAAGGAAGTCCTCAAGATCGAATTTCCGGAACTCGCTGAGTCGATTTGTTTCCGGACTCCCGGAGAAAAAGAAAAGAGACACGGTCAGGCCGTAGCCGCCGCGAGTCTCCCAGCGATAAAATAGTGAAATGTTAGGAGAGATGAAGCTCAATCAATCTGCCGCGCAACTTTTCATTCCTGATTCCGTTCCAGAACCGGAATCGCTTTCCAGAATCACTCATCTCGGAATCGGTGCTCACCAGGATGATCTCGAGTTCATGGCTTTTCACGGGATCCTGAATTGTTATCACAGCGAGTCCGAGTGGTTTGGCGGGGTCACTTGCACGGATGGAGGTGGAAGCCCACGCTCGGGACCGTATGCCGACATGAGCAATGAGGACATGAAAAAGGTCCGAGTTCAGGAACAGAATGACGCCGCTCAAGTGGGGCATTTTGCGGCGATATGGCAGCTGGCTTATCCGAGCGCTGAGATCAAGGATCCGGCGGATGACTCTCTCGCCAAAGAGCTGGAAACCATTCTCAGAATCTGTCGTCCTAGGGTGGTCTACACTCACAATCTCGCTGACAAGCATGATACCCACATTGCCGTTGTGCTCGCCGCAATTCAGGCAATGCGTGCCCTGCCAGAAGAGGATCGTCCGGAAAAAGTTCTTGGCTGTGAGGTATGGCGCGGTCTCGATTGGATGAATGATTCCGAGAAGGTCGCCCTCGACGTGTCGGGACACGAGAATCTAGCTATGGCTCTCAATGGGATATTTGATTCCCAGATTGCCGGCGGAAAACGCTATGACATCGCGACGCTCGGAAGACGCAGGGCCAACGCTACTTTTTTTGAAAGTCATGCAACCGACGAAGCTGATCAGCTTTCCTTTGCGATGGACCTCACCCCGCTGGTAGCGGATCCTTCGATCGATCCAATTGCGTTCACGACAGATGTGATTCGCCGATTCAGTGAGGATGTGGAAACGCGAATTGCGAAGTTTTCACCCTGATGCGGGCAAGCATGAAAAACAATCACTCCGCTGCCACAATCTGACATCTCCAAGGGTTCTTCGAACAGAGGTCTTTTCCACCGTCAGCTTATTTGCGTTTCCGCGAAAACAACCACTCTCACAGACCCGGCTCATCCTTGAGGTGCCCCGAGGCCGTCGCGTGATTAGCTCCTTCGGACACCGAGATTTTCACCTTGGTTGACCCAGTTTCTCAAGCTCCTGTTCCATTGCCGAAATTCTCACCGTGCGTTTTCTCGATGCGGCCCTGTTCGCTCTGGATCAATCGGTTTCCACGGTGTTTCCAGAGTTTGCCAAATACCCCGAGCATAGCCCGACCTTTCGCCAATGCATGAGTCACCAGAGTAGTCTAAAGGGTCACGGGAGCTGGTGTGGCGTCGGCAATGTGTGGTTCGATCATGTCTTCTTTAACGGAATCGAAACGCTGAATCCGACAGCCAAGCAAAAGTATTCCGGTGACGGCTTCAAGCTCGTCGGTAGAGCCATGCAACTGCTCACCGGTGAGCCAAAGTTTAGCAATCCTGTCCAGCCCAAGCTGAATCTTTTTCGTCAGAAAGAGCGACGGCTGCACATCAGCCTTAAAATGGCGGCAGGTATTAGAACAAGGCCCTGATCGGTTGTCCACGATCTGTGATTGGGACGGGGCGGTCACCGTCATAGAGTTCCTTGGCCGGATTGATTCCGAGAGCACTGTGCACCGTTGCAAAAAGATCGGGAACTCCGACCGGATTTTCGACGATCTTCTTGCTGAGTTCATCAGTCACGCCATAGGCTCCGCAATGGTTCAATCCGCCGCCCGCGAGGACAAGGGTGAATGCACTGCCCTGGTGATTGCGACCGCCACGCCCGTCGAAGGCGGATGGCCGACCGAACTCGGTGTTGACTACGATGAGCGTTTTGTCGAGTAGCTTGTGTGCTTCGAGATCAGTGATCAAAGTCGACATCGCCCGGTCGAGTTCTTCGATGAGGAGATGCTGCTTGAGTTGGCCTTCGTTGTGCGTGTCCCATCCTGTGCCGTTCACGAAGTTGAGGTTGTGCGAGACCTCGATGAAGCGTACTCCGCGCTGGATAAGCCGCCGGGCGAGCAGGCAGCGCTGTCCGAATTCATCGCCGTAAGAATTTCGCAGATCTGCCTTTTCTTTCTCAAGATCGAAGACGCTCATGAACTTTGGCCCGGCGAGGTCGAGGCTCTCTTCCAGCGCGGTATCGTATTCGGAAACGGCTGAGCCGCGCTGTTGTTTTGCGCTGCCACGAAGTTGGGTGAGCAACTTCTCCCGACGCTCTTGGCGGGTGCCGGTGATGTGATCCGGGCGCTTCAGGCCGGCTGGTCCTGCAGCCGTATCGAGCAGGTAGAGAAATCCGGCTTTGGCCCCGAGAAAACCCGGTCCCCGGGAAAAATTTGGATAGCCGATAACAACGTAGCCGGGCACGCCTTCCGCGACAGGACCACGCTCGTGAACGACAGCGGAACCAAGCGAAGGATACACCGTCGTGCCGCTGACGTTTCGCCCTGTGTGCATCCGGTTCGAAGCTGCAGCGTGCTCGTCGATAACGTCGTGATGAATTGTCCGCACCGCCGTGATACGATCCATGACTTTCGCACAGCGGGAAAGATGCTGGCATACTTGAACGCCCGGCACGGCGGTATCAATGCTTGGGTAATAGCTGCCGGCCTTTTTCGCCTTGGGGTCGCCCATTGCTTTCGGATCCCAAGTGTCGACTTGCGCAGCACCGCCGCCGAGCCAGATGTGAATGACGTGTTCGACTTTTCCTTTGGGAAAGGAATGTGAGCCATCGTTGGCAAACAGTGGTGTGGATGCCGATGAGCCCAATAAGCCAGCGCCGGCACTTTGAAGAAAATTTCTACGCTTCATATTCGGTAGTTCGGTTAGGAATTTCGTCAGGGCAAATAGACAAATTCCGGTGAATTCAATGTCGCCCAGACCACGTCTTCGAGTCGCTCGCGCCAATGCGCCTGCAGGGCCAGGGTTGGCGGTTCGCCTTCGCGGGCGCGTCGCTCCATCTCAATTTTGATGCTGTTTGCTTCTTCAGAAAGGTGATTCGACCACGATACGTGCCTGAGCGGTTCGCGTTTTCTCGTAGCAGGGCGCTCGCTTTCTGGAATCACTCGATCAGAAAATCCCTCGCTCAACAATTCGGTGACAGTCACTCGCTCCTCGCTATTCGGCTTGCGAGTGAGGAGGCGGAGAAAGACCTGCTCAGCCAGTTGGTCAAGCGTCAGTTTGTTACGTAACGCCAATTCGGTTATGCCGCTATCGTCGCTCAAGGTGGTCACCCAGCGACCGAGAGTGCCGTTGGCAATGATGGCAGGCTGGCGAACATTAGAATCCGTCTCGCGCACACTTTTTGGCTCCTGCCGTGAGCTTCGCCATCCGAAATTTTCCAGCACATCGACAATCACCTGGGCTTTGGGTATGGCCAGGCTGGGTCGGTCACGCTCATTTGAAAGCGAAGTAAACTCCCAGGCGCGACGCGGATAGCCAAGACTGATCATCGCCTTTTCCACCTGCGTGCCGTCCACGTCGAAAGTGAGCTCTTCGGAATCGAGTTTTTTCCCGACGGCGGAAAAGAGCGAATCGACGACCTGCTCGGCTGTCATCCGGCGGGGAAGGGGTGCGGAGAAATCAGGTGTCGCCCCGGGTTTCAGTGGTCGCGTTTTCCGCTGGTAAGCCTGCGAGTTCATGATTAGACGCGCGATGTGCTTGAAATCGTAGCCGCTCGCGACCAGTTCTTCGCCAAGCCACTCCAGCAACTCCGGATGCGAGGGCTGCGAAGCTTCCCAGTCATCGACCGGATCAACGAAGCCGTGGCCAATCAGCTTTTTCCATAGACGATTGACTACGACCTGAGCGAATCGTTCGTTTTGCGGAGCGGTGATCGTCGCGGCCAATCGTTCGCGCGCATCCGCCTTGTCGCGTAGTGCCACTCCCTCAACTCCAGCGGGAGCGAGGTTTTCAAACGGCCATTGAGGTGCAATTTCCTCGCCCGGCTTCAGCGTGATCTTGATGAGTGGTTCGCGGTCTCCAAAGGTGCCCGCGGGCACAGACGAACTGTCAGGAAGTTTGATCGCTTCCCGCTTGAGCATCGCCGCGATCTCGAAAAGATCGCGCTGCACTGTTTCGTGATAAGGTGAATCGTGGCAACGCGCGCACTTCATTTCGACACCGAGAAAAGCCGTGCCGAGCACGTGAGCCTTCGCCGCCATCGGCACGTCGTTTTGCGACGCCATTCCAAATCCCGCGGAGCCTCCGCCGTATTCGCTGCCCTCCATCATGACCAGTTCGGTGACGAAACGATCCATTGCCTTGTTGTCGCTGAGTGCCTCGTGAATCCAGAAACGAAACGGACCGGTGTTGTTCAGGCTCGGTTTGAGAATGTTAGGATTTTCCGCCAGAACATCCTGCCAGTAAGCCGTCCAATGGTCCGCCCAGCGCGAATCAGCGAGTAGTCGATTAATGGCCTGTGTTCGCCGTGTCTCGGGCGGATCATTTTGAAAAGCTGCGATCTCTTCTGCGCTCGGCACCACCCCGACGGTGTCGAGCGTGACGCGCCGCAAAAACTCAAGGTCGGACGTCAAAGCAGTCGGCACGATCTGTTCAGCCGCACCGACAAAGCTCGCGCCCTCCGCAATCCATGTCGCAATCAATTCACGATCCTTCTCCGGAAGCGGATCACCCTTCGGTGGCATGATGTCGTCACCAGCCTCTTTCGGATGAATCAATTCGAGAAGAAAACTTTCCTCCGGCTTGCCAGGAACGATAGCAGGAATCTCCGAATCGCCTCCCGCCAGCGCCGACTTGCGATCACTGAGCTTGAGCCCGCCCTTTGTTTTCTCGTCGTGGCAACGGTAGCAGTTGTCAGCGAGGATCGGCTTGATCGTTTTTTCGTAATCGACGCCGCCAGCAACTTTCGCTGCGGCGGCCCGGGCGTTGTGTTTTTGCCAAGCTTTCGACAAGAGTATGTCGACGGATTTCTTTTCTGCATCGCTGGAATCGGCTCGCTTTGCGGCGACAAATTCCTGGGCGGCACTATGACGTGTTTTCCAATAGTCATCCTCGCCACTTGCTTTGCGTTTTTCCGCACGCCGCTGCGCATCGAGCTTGAGATAGTGGATGCTGCGTTCATTTCGATAGCTGACCCAGCCATCGTCGGTGAGAGGCACCTCTCGCTTGCCCGGGGACAATAGGACAAACTCGCCATTCTCATTGCTCAGACTCACGCTGGTCTCGCCAAGGGTCGTGCGAACTCTTCCGTTTCCTGCGACCATTTCAAAAACGATAGCATGACGCTTCCCGTCACCTTTTACAGCTACCTCGACCTCCTTGTCGCCGGGTCCGAGATAGCGCAGGTTCGGAGCCTCCACTTCCGCCACATCCGTGACGTGACCATGCGCTCCGAGACTAGACCGTTTGACGCCCGAGGTTTCAGCGATCACCTCGCCATCTAACCAGAGACGTCCCATGCCGCGGGAGCGCAGGAGCAGTCGATGGTCGCCTTCAGGAATCACAACGCCAGCGCTGGCGCGAAGGAGAAAGGGATTACTGCGATCGGCGCGGATGCCTCGCTCGTTGTATTTTTGCGGCATCAAGAAGAACCCGAAAACATCCTCTTCATACACATCGATTGCTTCGGGAATCCGCTTCGGCCATTTGTCGATTTTCTCAAGGTTTTCCATTACCTCCACCCGGATTTTTCCGGAGGTCATCAGCGCCTCATCCACCGTTGGCACGTAGGGCTCCATAGGGTAGCGCTGAGTGATCTGTTCCGCAGTCAGCTCTCGCCGATAGATAGCCACCTCGTCCATCGCTCCCTTGAATGTGTTACTCGCCGAACCACGCAAAGTTGTGCCGAGCCAAATCTCATCGTTGTCGACAATCGGTGCATGACTCGTTTTTCCACCCATGTCCCACTCCCCCTTGATTCGCTCTCCGTCGATGTATCCACGCAAGCTGTCTGGTGTTCCGAAGCGATAAGTCACCGCAACATGATGCCAGCCCGTCTCGGGTTTGACTCCGCCGATTGAAGTCCATCGATGCCAATCGCCCTTGTGCACGCCCTCTGGACGACTGCGAAAGAGAAAACTGATTCGCAATTCGCCATTTTTTTCCCAGAGGCGCAGAGCGAAATTCTGATTGTGCGCTGGAAAGGTTGGATTTCCGGTCCTTCCTTTTCCGATAATATACGTGTTCTCATTTTTTCCAACCTTGCCCGGCTTCACCCAAGCTTCGATGGTGATGGGATCTCCATTGTCAAAATCGAACTGGCTCCCTTCACCAGGATCTTCGACGAACACGTAGTTTCCACTGCCGCCGAACTCGACTGCCAGGTTATCTTTCTGAAAGGACTTGAAGTCCTTCGCCGAAGGACCAGCGACACCGAATTTCAGTTTGCCAGTCAGTTCTCCAATATCGGGTTTCCCCGAATCGAAACTCCAATGAGCGATCGGCAACATCTGCCGCACCTGATCCTGATAACTCATGCCGGCAACCGGAGCAGAATCTTCGGCCACAATAACACCTTCAAACCCGCTGAGCAGTAGCCCGAAAAAAATGGACCTGAGAGATAAAAAGCACATTCTCATCCTCTTCAGTATGTCATCGCGACCAGCGAAAAGCAATACTCTGGCCGTGGCGATATGGCGGACGCAAACAGCATCCCTTTTCTCTTTGACAAGACCAGTTTAGATTCGCAAAGTGGTCCTACCAATTTATGAGCTCAACAGCCAAAGCGAAGCCTCATACTCTGGTCGAAGAAGTTTCAGGTAAACTTTTAAGCTTTGTCCAGAAATCGCAGCTCGAGGACCAAAAGCGTTTGCCGTCCGAACGTAGTCTCGCCGAACAGTTCGGTGTCGCACGCGGAGTTGTCAGGGAAGCAATCAAGCGGCTTGAGTTTCAAGGCTTGCTCGAAGTTCGGCAAGGGAGCGGCGTTAGTGCGATCCATCGTTTGCATCTCCCGCTAAACACTTCGCTCGGATTTCTGTTGCCGAATTTGCACGAGCGATTGCGGCAAATGACGGAGGCACGAATTGCGATCGAACCGGCCATTGCAGAGGCCGCTGCGCACATTGCGGACAGACAGCAAGTTGCCGAACTTTGGGAAATTCAGGACGAGTTGCTCGGAGCCGAAACTTTGAAACAGGCTGGGCTCGTCGACCTTTCATTTCATCGTGCGCTAGCTGAAATTGCGGGCAACGAAGTCTTCAAGCTCATCCTCGAATCTATGGTCGACCTGTATCGGGAATCGAACAAGCGAACCATCGAAACGGCAGGAAAAACGGTCGCAGTCGAGCATCACCGAAAAATCATCGAAGCAATCGAAGCCGGAAATGCCCCTTCCGCTGGTGCTGCAATGAGGGAGCATCTCACCGCTGCAGCAAGCGATCTTGAACTGGCTAAAAAGAAATGAGATCACGTGCCATAGATTTGGATCGTCGCGATTTTCTCGCTCGGACTGGTAGCGGAATTGGTGCCCTTGCGCTTTCCACTCTTGATGCTGGATGCCAGTCCAATCACCCTGCTAAAGCCAAAAGAGTCATTCAGATTTTCTGTTCCGGTGGGCTGAGCCACGTCGATACCTATGACTACAAGCCGGAGCTCGCACGCCGCGCGGGAAAGCCTTTCGATCCCGAAGGAAAGCTGCAGTTTTTCGCGTCAAAGCCGGGCAATTGCCAGCCGAGCTTCTGGAAATTTCGCCAACACGGTGAGTCGGGCCTCTGGATGAGCGACCTGCTGCCGAAGCTCGCGACCTGCGTCGATGACATGGCGTTTGTCTACTCGATGCAGAGCAAGACCGCGTTGCACGGGCCGGGGAATTTCATGATGAACACCGGGCAGGCGCTTCCCGGATTTCCTAGCATGGGTGCCTGGGTGACATACGGTCTTGGCTGTGAAACGGACAATCTCCCTGCTTTCGTGGTGCTGCCGGATGTGCGAGGTTTGCCGCCGGGAGGGATTATCAACTGGGGTGCGGGTTTCCTTCCAGCTGAGCATCAGGCAACGACCCTAGACACGGTGAATGCCGATCAGCCGATCGCCGATTTGTTCCCACCGAAAGACTTTTCCGCAATTGAGAAGGGCGATGACAAAAGTGGACTCGACTTTCTCGATAAACTCAATCGACTCCACCAGGAAAAGCGAAGCGGAAACACAGAGCTCGAAGCGCGAATCAAGGCTTATGAGATGGCAGCGCGCCTTCAGCTAAGTGCTCCAGAGGTCACCGATTTGCGAGGCGAGACACAGCTGACAAAGAAACTCTACGACATTGAACATCCTGACATTGGACCATTTGGGCGACAGTGTTTGCTGGCTCGTCGACTTGTTGAACGCGGCGTTCGATTCGTTCAGATATACTGTGGTGCCGAGAACACGACGGCGGAGAAGATTCGACCAAACTGGGACAGCCACGAAGATCTGCCGCGCGATCATGGCTATTGGGGTGCGATCCTCGACACCGGCGCTTCGGCCCTGCTCAAAGATCTGAAATCGCGGGGAATGCTCGATGACACACTCGTGATATGCACATCGGAATTCGGACGCCAGCCTGCCGCGCAAGGCAAGCAGGCGAAGGGTCGCGATCACAACGGAGGTGCCTTCACCGCGTGGATGGCCGGCGGAGGTGTCAAAGGCGGAGTCGGCTACGGTGCGTCGGATGAATTGGGATTCAAAGCGGCTGACAAAGTGGTGCACAGTTACGAACTGCACGCCACCGCTCTGCATTTGTTAGGGCTGAATCACGAAACGCTGAGCTGGTATCACAACGGGCTGGAACAACGCCTCACCGGTTTCGAAGGGAAGGGGGTGATTCATGAGCTTTTGGCTTAGTCAGAGATACGAACTAACAGGGTTGGCTCATCGATTCAACAGGCTACGTTCAGCGACTCAACAGGTTATGGTCATCGCAGCAACAGGGTCTTGGGCGCTCGCAGCGATTTTTTTCCTGTTCGCTCCATCTCTGTTCGCTATCGATTTCGAAAAAAACATCGAGCCGATTTTGAAATCCCGATGCCTCGAATGTCACGGGTCGGAGAAACAAAAGGGTCAGTTTCGCGTGGACCGTTTAGCGTCGCTGCTCCAAGGCGGAGATTCGGGAGAGGCGGCGGTAGTACCCGGAAATCCAAAGAATAGTTTTCTCATCAAGGCGATTCGGCACGAGGAACCCGATTACGAGATGCCTCCGAGAGGGGAAAAACTCACGGATGCGGAAATCGCGCTGATCGAAGATTGGATTCGAGAGGATGCGGAGACTCCGGAGCGTCTCGGCCCGGCAGAGGAGAGGGTCGAATTGATCCACTGGTCCTTTGTTCCATTGAAGAAATCGGCTCAGGCAAACTCGATTGACGGATTTGTAGGAGTCAAGCTTGCTGAAAATGGTCTGACGCTTTCTGAAAGAGCTGATCGTCGCGCCCTGATTCGGCGTTTGTATTTGGTAATGCTGGGCCTTCCGCCAACTCCGGAACAAGTTGAGCGCTTTATGGATGGTGAATCTGACGAGGCCTGGAATGCTCTTGTTGAAGATGTTCTCGCCAGTCCTCATTACGGAGAGCGTTGGGCGACTCACTGGCTTGATCTCGTGCGTTTCGGGGAGTCCAACGGTTTTGAAACCAATCGGGAACGACTCACGGCGTGGCCGTTTCGCGATTGGGTGATCGATTCTTTCAATCAGGACAAGCCCTACGATCAGTTTGTTCGGGAACAAATCGCAGGCGATTCCGTGGGCTCACCCATCGGAACTGGATTTCTCGTGGCGGGGCCTTTTGACACAGTGAAAGGGCAGGATCCCAAGCTCGGATTGATGCAGCGCATGAACGAGCTCGACGACATGATCAACACCACCGGCACGGCGTTTCTCGGCCTGACGACTGGCTGTGCGCGTTGTCACAATCACAAATTCGATCCCGTTTCTCAGGTCGATTACTACGCGATGCAGGCGGTTTTCGCAGGAGTGAAACACGGGGAGGCAAAGATGCCGCTTACCAAAACTGCTCATCAGAAATTGACGAAAATCAGAAGTGAGATCGCTGACTTGAAAACAAAAATGGAACCCTTTATTTCTGTATCAACCGGGGCGGCTGTGGCGATTGACGATGCGGCGGCAATCTTGCTGGAGGAAAAGCGGGGTCATGGGGTGAAGCTCGGCGGGCCGGAGCCGAATTTGAGTGGCGGCAGCTACACTTGGTGGACGAGGACAGAGAGCAAAGACGTGATCGTTTATCAGCCCCGCGTTTCCGGGAGCTATCGCATTTGGTTGAGCTGGGGCGCAGGCCACGAATCGCACTCGACCGATACGCGATACATTTTGCAATCGGTATCCGGCGAAAAAGAGATCGCCAAGGTGAATCAGCAACAGCTCGCAGATGGTTCGGGTAAGGTAAATGGGAAATCGCTCTGGAGTGGCTTGTTCGATGCGGGTGTGCATGAACTGAAGGCGGACGACAAGTTGGTCGTGCGGGGCGGGAAAACTGGAACGGCGATGACTGCGGACATCGTGTTCTTTCAGCCCGCCTTGTCAGAGGGAATGCCTTCTCTGCGAGCTGCGGTCAATGCAAAACACAATCTGGAAAGTTTTGCTCCAACCCCGGCCAGATTTGTACGGTTTTCCATTGCAAAGACCAATCGAGGACAACCGTGTCTCGATGAGCTGGAGATCTTTTCCGGAGACAAAAACGTGGCCCTTACCAGCAACGGTGCGGTCGCCACTTCCAGCGGAGATTTTGTTCATCCCAAGCACAAACTGGAACACATCAACGACGGCCAATACGGCAACTCCAAAAGCTGGATCTCGGAGAACACAGAAGGCTGGGTGCAAATTGAATTTCCTGACACTATGACAATTAGTCGCATCGAATGGGCTCGTGACCGCGAGGGGAAATTCGATGATCGCGTGGCGATTGACTACCAAATCGAAGCAGCCGTAGAACCGGGGAAATGGATGACTCTGGCGTCATCCGCTGATCGCATGCCGGTTGGGGAAAAGCAATCTCCACCCGAGCTGTATCGATTTACCGGGGAAAATGCAGCGCAGGGTCTCCAGTGGCACGCGCAGTTAAAGCAACTCGAAGCTGAGGCAGAAAAGATCGATAAATCCCAGATGGTTTACGCGGGAAAATTCGCTCAACCAGGGACAACGCATCGGCTTTATCGCGGCGAGCCGGATGCAAAGCGTGAAGAAGTCGGGCCTGATGCCATTGCCGTTTTTGCTTCGCTCGGGTTGGAAGCGAATGCACCTGAAAAAGAACGGCGGGTTGCGTTGGCGGACTGGATCGCATCACCGGATAATCCACTCACCGCTCGGGTGATCGTGAATCGGCTTTGGCAGTTTCATTTCGGAACCGGAATCGTTGATACGCCAAGCGATTTCGGTCGCAACGGATCGGCACCGACTCACCCTGAATTGCTCGACTGGCTGGCGATGGAGTTGATCGAAAACGGCTGGTCGCTCAAACACATGCATCGTTTGATTCTACAATCGGCGACCTGGCAACAATCGAACCGGCCCAGCAGTGAGGCTATGAAAGTGGACGCCACATCACGTCTGTTATGGCGTTTTCCACCCCGCCGCCTCGAGGCCGAGGGCATTCGGGACAGTATTCTTGCGGTCACTGGTTCACTGGATTTGAATAACCGTGGAGGCCCGGGTTTCAGTCCCTTCGAAGTGGAAATGGAAAACGTCCGTCACTATCACCCGAAGAAAAAGTTTGGTCCCGACGATTGGCGGCGAATGGTTTACATGACGAAAATTCGTCAGGAACGCGAACAGGTTTTTGGTGCATTCGATTGCCCCGACGCCAGCCAGGCAGTCCCGAAACGCAGCCGCTCGACTACCCCGTTGCAGGCCTTGAACTTGCTGAACAGTCAATTTGTGATTCAACAGGCTGATTTGTTTGCGGATCTGCTGGAATTGGAAAGTGATGACCGGGAGGCGCAAATTCGCACAGCCTACGAACGATGTTTTAATCGTCCCGCGACGGACATGGAAATCTCTGATGCCAATTCTTTTATCGAAGCAGAAGGGCTAAATCAATTCACCCGGGCGATGCTGAATACGAACGAGTTTGTCTTTATTCCATGAATTCCTTGCTCAATCGTCGCTCTTTTCTCAATCATTCTGCGCGCGGTCTGAGCGGGATCGCTTTGTCGTCCCTGTTTCAGCAGGATCAATCGTTGGCGTCAGACCAAGCACCAATTCGTCCGGAGATTGATCCGAAACATCCTTTCCGGGCTCGGAACGCTCATCACCCAGCAGCGGCAAAAAAAGTCCTCGTCATTTTCTGTGCCGGAGCCTGTTCGCAGGTCGACACTTTTGACTACAAGCCGGAGCTGATCAAACGCCACGGCCAGGCGATGCCTGGTGCAGAGGGATTGAAGACCTTTCAAGGTGAACAGGGAAATCTGACGAAGAGCCCGTGGGAATTCAAGCCTCGCGGGCAGTCCGGGAAGATGATTTCCGAACTAGTTCCACACCTCGCTGAGCTTGCGGATGACATGTGTTTCATTCATTCGATGACCGGGAAAACCAATACCCACGGCCCCGGGGAAAACTTCATGTCCACCGGATACACCCTCGATGGATTTCCCAGCATGGGGGCATGGTCCACCTGGGCTCTCGGCTCGGAGTGCGAAGATTTGCCGGCCTATGTCGCCATCTCCGATCCCCGCGGAACTCCACAATCCAGCGTCAACAACTGGGGCCCCGGGTTTCTTCCGGCGGCATTTCAGGGAACAGAATTCAACTCAGGTAAATCGGTTGGTAATTTGGAAATTCCCAAGGGTGTTTCGACTAAAACGGATCGAGCAACTCGCGATTTTCTCAAGCGAATGAACGAGCGCCATCTGGAAAAATTCCCTGGTGACAGCGAACTCGCCGCCCGAATTTCCAGCTACGAATTAGCCGCTCGGATGCAGCTCAGTGTTCCCGAAGTGACCGACCTTTCAACCGAGCCAAATTCGATCTTGAAAGAATATGGCGCTGATGACCCGGGCAACCCGCTCAAAGCCAGCTTCGCAAAAAACTGCATCCTCGCTCGGCGCCTTCTTGAAAAAGGTGTGCGCTTCGTTCAGCTTTTCAACGGGGCCTATCAAACCGGCGGCGAAGGCGTCTCCAATTGGGACGGTCACAAAAAGATTGTCGACCAATACAGCAAACACGGCCCTGTTCTCGATCAGCCCTGCGCTGCCTTACTCAAAGACATGAAACGTCGTGGTCTCCTCGATGACACGCTCGTTGTCTGGACGACTGAGTTCGGCCGGATGCCTACATTTCAAAAAGGAGCCAGCGGACGTGATCATAACCCTGACGGGTTCACTACCTGGATGATGGGGGCCGGGGTGAAAGCTCCTTTTACCTATGGAGCGAGTGATGAATTCAGCTACAAGGCTGTTGAAAACATCACAACAGTCTACGACTTTCACGCCACGATTCTGCACCTGTTAGGATTGAATCACGAGCAACTAACCTTCTACCACAATGGCTTTGAGCGTCGCTTGACCGACGTTCATGGGCATGTGATCCACGACATTCTGACCTGATGTTTAGTGAATCGAAATCGGCACTTCGCCTGTTGCGCTGGCCTTTCGTGGTGGCTCTCGCCGTTTTCTCGATTTCCACTTTCGGAAACAGTAAAGAATGGAAAACCCGCTTGGAAAAGGTGCTTAGTAAGCATTGCTACGAGTGCCACGATGACCTGACGACGAAAGGGGAGCTTGATCTAAGCGCTCTGCCATTCGATTTCTCCAGCGAGAAAAGTTTCTCGAAGTGGGTATACATCCATGACCGAGCGGAAAAGGGAGAAATGCCCCCTCCGGAAGAAGCCGCCGATTTTTCCACGAAGCAGAGGGCTGGGTTTGTTGCCTTGTTAGGTAAAAAACTGCAGGAGGCCGACAAATTAGATATACAGGAAAACGGTCGTGGTCCCATACGTCGTCTCACGCGTGCGGAATTCGAAGATAATCTTCGTGATCTGTTGGTTCTTCCCCGGCTCGATATTCAAAGCCGTTTGCCGGAAGAACGGAGTTCGCATGGGCACACCAAGGTGGCTTCGCTTCTCGACATGTCGCGAGTGCATCTCGATGCCTATCTCGATGCAGCGGACACAGCCTTGTTGACGGCGGTCGCTCCCTCCGTGGAAAGGCCGCCTTCAACCAAGAAACGATTCACGGGCACCGACCTCTTTACGGGGCTCACAACATTTGGGGGACGCGAGGCGATGTTTTACGTGAAGGACGGAAAAATGATTCCGCTCAACAACGAGAGTCTCAAGGCAATGTCTCCTGAAGAACGCACTGATCCGAAACTGGAACTGGCGATTTTTCGTTCCGCCACTTGGCCCTACTATGGCTACCCGAGAAACTTTCGCGCCCAGCGCGATGGCGAGTATCGCCTTCGATTCTCCGGGCGGGCGGTTCGGCAGGTCCGCGACTTTCGTGTAGTTCCGGCGCACGAGCCGCAACCTATCAGTTTTCGTTCTCGCCAGCCTTCAGGACCCGATGTTTCCGGTGATGTCAGGGAGTCTGGCGGATGGATGGACCTGCAGTCGGAAAACAGAATTTTCGAGACCACGATTCAGCTGAGGAAGGGCGAGACCTTCGAATACAGCCTACTCGGATTGCCGGTGCCTTTCATTCGCACGGACAATGGTTTTTACTACGACTATCCACCCATGCCGCGGGATGGGCACCGGGGAGCCATCATTCAGTGGCTGGAAATCGAAGGCCCCCTGGTTCCTGAATCCTGGCCGCCAGAATCGCATCAAGTCCTGTTCGGGGATCTGCCAATGGAGGAGAAGATCGATAATTCCCGGCTGCCCGTTTCCATTCAGACAGACAATCCCGCTGGAGACGTTGAGCAATTGTTTTCCCGTTTTGCTGACCGTTTTGCCAAGAGGCCGATTTCGAATGAGGAGAAGGCTCCTTTTCTCACCCTGATTCATCATAAGATGGAATCAGGCCAGCCGCTTGGGGATGCGCTGTTTTCGGGCTACCAGGCTTTCCTTTGTTCCCAGCACTTTCTCTACCACCCCGAGGGGAACTCTCCGCATGCCGTGGTGAATCGTTTGTCTCATCTGCTGTGGAATTCCAGTCCTGATGATACCCTCAAAAATGCGCTCCCCGATGAACTCGTCGCGCAGGTCGATCGCATGATCTCCGATGAAAAGTTCGAGCGTTTCGTGAACGGCTTCACCGATGATTGGCTCGATCTTCGCGAGTTGCGCCGCGATATTCCCGATAACCGGCTATATCCCGAATATCGGAAGGACGACTACCTCGTAGATTCCATGGAACGCGAAACCCGTGCATTCGTCCGCGAGATGATTCGCGAAAACCTGCCGATCACCTACGTCGTCGATGCGCCGTTCACCTATGCCAACGATCGTCTCGCTCTTCACTACGATCTGCCGCGTTTGCAAGGCTCCGCAATGCGACGAGTCGAGTTGCCGGATGGGAGCCCGTATGGCGGCATTCTCACTCAGGCTGCCATTTTAAAACATACATCTAACGGAACTACCACATCGCCTGTGTTGCGAGGCGTATGGGTCATGGAAAAAATTTTTGGCGAGCCGCCGCCACCACCGCCCAAGTCCATTCCTGCGATCGAGCCCGATATTCGCGGAGCCCAAACCATTCGTGCCATTCTCGCCAAACACACCGATGTGAAATCCTGCGCCAATTGTCACGAGCGATTCGATCCGGTCGGCTTTGCGCTTGAGAGTTTCGATGTGATGGGCGCTTGGCGGGATCGTTATCGTTCGCTGGAGAGGGGCGAAAAGATCACCGGCTACGATCCGGCCGGTCATCCCTACACCTACTACGTCGGCAAGTTTGTTGAATCCGATGGCAAATTGCGCAGTGGCGAATCCTTTTCGGACATCAGAGAACTGAAGACACATCTCGCCGCGAATCCGCGTCAGCTGGCCCGCAACTTTCTCCATCAGCTGACACAATACGCCACCGGAACGGAAGTTCGATTCTCTGAGCGGGGGGAAATCGAAAGAATTCTTGATGCGTGCGAACCAGATGGATTCCGGTCACAGGATCTGCTGCGATCATTGACAAAAAGTGTAATTTTTCTGGGACAAAAATGAAATCACCTGCCACGAAACAACAGAATATGTCTCACGAACCAAAAGGATTGGTTCGCAGAAACTTCCTGCGTGGCATCGGAGTGAGTCTAGCATTGCCTGCGCTGGAGTCTCTCTCGCCTGCTTTCGCGAAAGGCGCTGCTGAAGCCCCGCGCCGAATGTTGCTCATCTCGAACAATCTCGGCGTCCTGCCATGGCCGTTTTTCCCAAAGGAATCGGGAGCGGACTATGCTGCTTCACCTTACCTGAAAGCGCTGGAGGATTTTCGCAGCGACTTCTCGGTGTTCAGCGGGCTCTCTCACCCGGCGGTCGCAGGCGGGCACTCGACAGAGAATTGCTTCCTCACCGGCGCCAAAGATCCGACCGGCAGTGGCTTTCGCAATACGATCTCGCTCGATCAATTTGCGATCGAAAAGCTGGGACAGCGGACGCGGTTTCCGACCCTGAACCTCGGGGTGAATATCAACCGCGCCAACCGCAGTCTGTCCTGGACTCGCGATGGCGTTTTGCTCCCGGCGGAAGACAGTCCAGCGTCCTTGTTTCGCAAGATGTTCGTTCAGGGAAAGAAGAACGAAACGGAGCGGCGGCTCGATCAATTGAAGGAGCGCGGGAGCATTCTCGATGTGCTCAGCGATGACATGAAGGCTGTCCAGCGGAAGGCGAATCACGGCGACCGGCAGCGAGTCGAACAGTATCTCACTTCGATCCGCGAATTGGAACAACAGTTGCACAGCGCGGGCGAGTGGGAGCAAAAACCGAAGCCCACTACCGATTCTGAGCCTCCCGAAGATATTCTCGATCAAGCGCAGTTTTTCCCCAAGTTCGAACTGATGCTTCGCATGGCGCAACTCGCGTTGGAGAGCGATTCCACTAGAATCGTAACGCTGATGGTCGATGGCTTCGCGACACCAGTTTTCGAAATCAGCGAGTCGGAGAAGTCGCTCAACGGTTATCACAACTTGAGCCATCACGGTAGCGCGAAGGAAAAGATCGCCCAACTCGAGCGAATCGACCTCCGACAGATGGAGGTGCTCAAATCCTTGTTTCAGCGACTTTCCGCAGTTGGAAATCCCGGCTCAAACTTGCTCGATCAAACCATGGTTCTCTTCGGAAGCAACATGGGCGACGCGAACGTTCATTCCTGCACCAATCTACCGATATTGCTGGCCGGGGGAGGATTCCGGCACGGCCAGCACTTGCGCTTCGATGAAACGGACAACACGCCGCTGGCTAATTTGTTTGTGAGCATGCTACACTGCCTGGGTGTCGAAGCGGATCAGTTTTCCAGCAGCGTGGGAACTCTAACCGGTCTGGAGTTTTCATGAATCGAATTGCTTTCATTTTCGCCGCACTTTTTTGTGGGAGCCTGATCGCACAAGGTGTTGATTTCGAAATCGAGGTGCTGCCGATTTTTAAAACGCATTGCTACGACTGCCACGGTCCAGAGAAACAGAAGTCTGGCTTTCGTCTCGATCTGCGCTCCGCGGCGATGCGAGGGGGAAGCGGGGACGTCGCCATTGTCCCGGGAGAGCCGGAGGAGAGTCCGTTGCTCAACTTCGTGACCTTGCCTAAGGACGATGATCTCCACATGCCTCCGAAAGGTGATGGATTGAGTGACGCTGAAGTTCGGGTCTTACGAGAGTGGATTGCGAGTGGCGCGGCGTGGCCTGATGCGTTAGCGGGCGAGGATCCACGTTTGGCGCATTGGGCATGGCAACCGTTGTCAGTAGGCGGTGACTGGTCATCTGTAAGAACGATTGATGGGTTCGTGAGGGCCAAGTTGAAGGAGAAAGGGCTTGCGATGTCGCCCAAAGCAGCCCGTCGGGTCTTGATTCGACGCCTGTCGTTTGACCTTCATGGACTGCCACCATCTCCGGATGATGTGGAGGCGTTTGTGGGTGATCCCGATCCGAATGCCTATGCCAAACTGGTCGACCGTATGCTGTCCTCTGCGCACTATGGTGAACGCTACGCGCGACATTGGCTCGACATCGCACACTACGCCGATACACATGGTTTCGAGCGCGATAAACGACGTGACTCAGCCTGGCGATATCGGGATTATGTGATCGCTGCGTTGAATTCAGATAAGCCCTACGATCGTTTCCTCAAGGAGCAGATCGCGGGCGATGTGTTCTGGCCCGAGGATGAGGCGGCGACCGTTGCGACTGGATTTCTGGCGGCCGGACCGTGGGATTTTGTTGGCCAGGTCGAAACAAAGAGCCCCGTATTGCGGCGGTCAGCACGCGCGCTAGATCTGGATGACATGGCGACGCAGGTGATGACATCAACGATGGGGATGACGGTCAATTGCGCGCGTTGTCACGATCACAAACTCGATCCGATTTCACAGCAGGAATACTATGAGTTAACGGCTGTCTTCGCCGGGGTGAAGCGAGTCGAGCGCGTCACCTCTGATTCCCGACTTGCGGAGTATGAAAAAACAAAAACAACCCTGACAAAACAACGCAATCAAATCGCACATCAGATCGGTAGCCTGCAAGGTGAGGGGCTGGATTTGGCGGATATCGTCGGAGGCGGGAACGGACGTGGATCAGGAACGCCCGGGAATGGGGTTGATCCTCGAAACGCGGTTGTGCAAACTCGGAAATTCGGAGCGTTGGGTAACGTGAAGGCCAACACCTACGCCAAATCGAAGTTTCCGTTCGTCGATGGGGTGGTCATTGCAAATGGCAAAGATGGAACCAAGATACCCGTGAGTTCCGGCGGACATACCGTGAGCGGGATTCCGGCCACCAGCGGTGGAGCGTGGGATCACATCCGCAACGGCCCCGTAGCCAGTCAGCATTCTCCGAAACATGGCGAGATCGACTTTACGAAGGATGGCAACACGCTGCTCGGAATCCACGCGAATGCCGGAATCACATTCGATTTGGCGGAGATCCGAAAAGCGACGGGCGATGCAGAAATGCGCTTCATTTCGCAAGTCGGTTATTTTGGTGCGGAAGGTGGCAATCGGGCGGACGTCTGGATTTTCGTAGATGGCGAGAGGGCCGTGGCCTTCAAACATCTAAAGCGTCAGGATGGTTTGAAGAGGGTTGATCTCGTATTGCCGGAGTCAGCAAAATTCCTGACCTTGCTCGCAACCGATGGGGAAAACGGGTATGCGATGGATCAGGTCGGATTTGGGAATCCAAAATTGACCGCCGCTCAACCAAGTGATCTGTCAGAGTCTGACCTCAAGAAACTGGAGCAACTGCAGGAAGAAGCCAAAGCAGTCGACGCGAAGCTGGAGGCCCTCGGCACGCCTCCGAAGTTCTACGGTGTCGTCGCGGAGAAAACGATGCCCGAAGTGCGAATGCAAAGACGAGGCAATCCCGAAGCCGAATTCGGACAGGTTCTTGCTCCGGGGGCATTTTCTGCTTTAGCGATGCTCGATGCTAATTTGGGTGATCGTCAATCGTCTGAAGGCGATCGCCGAAAAGCGTTGGCGGAATGGATTACGCATCCCGACAATCCGCTCACCGCGCGCGTGATCGTGAACCGACTCTGGTATTGGCATTTCGGTCAGGGGATCGTCGACACACCCAGTGATTTTGGCCTCGGGGGCGGCCAGCCGACTCATCCGGAATTGCTCGACTGGCTCGCGGCTGAGTTGATTCGTCAGAAGTGGTCGCTGAAGGCCGTGCATCGATTGATTCTCATGAGTGAGGCCTACCAACAGGTCTCGGCTTTTCCTGATAATGAACCCAAGGTCTCCATCGATGCGGGAAATCGCTACCTCTGGCGGCAGAACCCTCGGCGTATCGAGGCCGAAGCGGTGCGCGACGCGGTCTTGTCAGTGAGCGGAAAACTCAATCGCGAGCCTGGCGGGCCAGGATTTGAGGATTTCAAATACACCGAAGCCTATGCGCCAATTTACGAATACATCACCGCCGACAAGCCTGAGCTCTGGCGGCGCAGCATTTATCGTTACATTGTCAGGACGACGCCAGACCGTTTTCTGACAACCCTTGATTGTCCCGACCCCGCCAATTTCACTCCGAAGCGGTTCACGACGACGACCCCGCTCCAGTCGCTCGCGCTTTACAACAATGAATTCATGCTGAAGCAGGCGCAGTATTTTGCGGAGCGGCTTGAAGCGGAGGCAGGGGCTGAAATTTCGGATCAAGCGAACCATGCGTTTCTGCACGCCTTTGGCCGCCCGCCCAAGCAGGAAGAGCTTGAGCTCGCGAAAAAGATGATCGACGAAAAGGGCTTGTTTGTTCTGTGTCGTTCGTTGCTTAATGCGAACGAATTTGTCTACGTGGACTAGGTTGCTTGCCATTCGGCTACTGAAAACATAAAGAAGCCAAGAGGAGATTTCTAATTCTGGAACATGAAGATTCGAATTATCCTTCTGGTAGCCCTCCTTTATCAGGGCATTCTCTGCGCGGAGGAGAAGTCGTTCCGCGAAACCTTTAACGACGATATTATTTCTGAGCAGTTCCTCACTAAAATTCCGAACAAGAATATTAGTGTGCGTGATGGGGTGCTCTGGACTCGTGGAGAGAGTGGCGGCAAATATCCGCCGATGGTTTATCTCGGGGTCGAGGGTAAGGACCTTGAGATATCGTTTCGTTATCGGCATCTCGAGGCCGGCGGTATGATCTGGTTTTTCGTCGATGGAGACGATGGCTTTGGAAGTGTCGACCACATGCTGCGAGTAAAACTGCTGCGGACCGGTGTTCAGTTGCAGATCGATCGTCACACCCTGGATGCCGATCACCCCGAGCGATTGAACCGGGGCAGGCCCGCAGACAAAGTGAGTGGGGCCTATCGTTTGAATAAAAAATTCCCAGTCGAGAAAGTGGACCTGTCAGCAAACGAATGGCACACGGTGGTGCTTTGCTTTCAGGGGGGCGAGGTCACCATTTCCATCGATGAGGAGCAGTGGAAGAAGACGCTGAAACATGAATGTTTCGACGCGCCGAAACGAAAACTGCTCTGGATGCAGAAAGGCGGCGAAAAGGGAATTGAACTCGATGATATCGAGGTGAGCAGGAAGGACGACTGATCGGGAACGTGCGATACAGTTGTCATTGCGTTTCTCTTTTCGACTCGATACGGTCATTTTTCTGCGAATTCGATCCATGAAAAAACTACTCTTATTCTTTGCTTCCCTGATTTTCGTAAGTGTCGGTCTTGCTGAAGAGCGCTGGCTTGATCTGGCGGTTGAAGGAGGCCACAACGGCAAGCATGTCGTGATCATCACCGGCGACGAGGAATATCGCTCGGAGGAATCCGGGCCGATGCTTGGGAAAATCCTCAGCGAAACACACGGCTTCAACGTCCGGGTCTGTTTCGCGATCGATCCGGAACACGGATACATCGATCCGAATAATCAGAAGAATATACCGGGACTCGAGGCCCTCGCCAACGCTGACCTGATGATCATCAGCACTCGCTTTCGCCAGCTGCCCGATGACCAATACGCTCATCTCGCTGCGTATTTGAATGCGGGCAAGCCGGTTATCGGCTTCCGCACGGCGACTCACGCATTCACCGGCGGAGGAGCGACGGGCGACTTCAAATGGAATCAATTCGGTTTGAAGATTCTGGGTGAAAAATGGGCCGGCCATCATGGCGGGCACAAGCGGGAGGGAGCCAGAGGTGTGGTTGTGGAGGAAAACAAGGACCACCCGATTCTTAACGGAGCAACAGATGTTTTCGCGACTTCAGATGTATATGGGACCCGCAATCTCGATCAGCAAGCCGCGACAGTTCTTCTCCGCGGTGCTGTCACGGAAACGCTTGAGCCGGATTCTAAACCGATACAAGGTCCGAAAAATGACCCGATGCAGGCGCTAGCCTGGATTCGGGAATACTCTGCGCCTGACGGAACAACAAAGGGACAGGCTTTCTGCACGACCGCCGGTGCCTCCGACGACTTCCGCAGCGAAGGCCTTCGCCGTCTTGTGATTAACGCCGCGCTTCACCTTACCGGACTTCAGGTTCCGGAAAATGCGGACGTGACCCCTATCGACCCGTTCGAACCCACCTTTTACGGTTTCATCAGGGAAGAGGGATACTTCAAGAATCTCAACCTGCGTCCATCCGATTTCGTTGTTGGTAAAACTCGCCAGACTGGATTGCCCGGCCAGAAAAAGTAACGATTCCCCATGAGTGCCCCTGACATTCTCACCACTACGGTTGGTTCTTATCCCGTGCCGGACTGGCTGGCGGCGATGCCCAGCGAGCAGGCGATCATTGATGCGACGCGGGTGATTTTTGATACGCAGAGGCAGGCGGGGGTTGATTTGCCGACGGATGGGGAACTCTATCGTTTTGATATCAATCATCCGGATACGAATGGAATGATTGACTACTTCGTGGGATCGATGGGTGGTATTAGCACGGAGGTGGGGCGATCGGATGGAGAGACTTTCCGTAAAAAGGCGGAGATGGGCTGGCGCGCTAAACCGGCGGGGATCGTCGTAGGACCCTTGGGCGAGGGGAGTCTCAACTTGCTCGTTGACTGCCTGCGGGCGAGTCAGGTTGCGGGTGGCGAATTCAAATTTACGGTGACGAGTCCCTACATGCTGGCTCGGACTTTACTCGACAAACACTACGGCGATTTTCATTCGCTGATGATGGCGATCGCCGATGTGCTCGCGGAGCAGGTTCGCGGATTGCCCTGCCAGGTGCTACAGGTCGACGAGGCGAACATTCCTGGAAACCCGGAAGATGGACCGCTCGCAGCGGAGGCGATCAATCGCGTCCTCGATGCTGTCGATGGAACGACAGCCGTTCATTTCTGCTTTGGAAATTACGGTGGGCAATCGGTGCAGAAGGGAAGTTGGAAGGCGCTGCTGGAATTTCTCGATAGCCTGCATGCAGATCACCTCGTTCTCGAACTAGCCCATCGTCCTGATGATGATCTTGATGCTCTTGCGGAGATTGATACGCGGATTCAACTCGGCCTCGGTGTGATCAATATCAAGGTGAACCACATTGAAACGCCAGAGGAAGTGGCTGCAGCCATTGAAGCGGCTGAGGCAAAAGTTGGATCGGGTCGCGTGAAATACGTGCATCCCGATTGCGGCTTCTGGATGCTGAAGCGTTCTGTTGCCGATCGAAAGATCGAAGCTCTCGTGAAAGGGCGAGATTTGTTTCTGGGAAAATAAGGTGACCGCCATAGCATCTCTACGATGAAAGATTCTCAAAAGGGCAGCTCTCCCGCCTGGTTCAAACGTCTCGGGCCTGGCATCGTCACTGCCTGCGTCGTGATCGGCCCCGGCAGCATTCTCAGCAGCACAAAGGTCGGGGCGACTCACGGGTTTTCCACAGCGTGGGTTGTCGCTCTCGGGTGCTTTCTGATGCTGACTTATGTGACGCTCGGGGCCCGGCTCGGAGTGATCACAGGGGAGTCTGCCGCTTCCATTCTATCTCGAAAGACGAAGCGCTGGTTCGCTACGATGGTCTGCCTCGGATTGGCTTTAATCTCAGTCGCCTATCAGTTTGGGAACAACCTCGCGGTTCACGCCGCTTTCAATGCCTATCGCCCTGACGGTGCCGACAGCGGTTTCCTGGGGTTTCTTTTCGACTGGGGGATTGTGATTTTTTTCAACACCCTCGCTCTGTTATTTATCTTTGGATTCAAAGATCTCTATCGGGTTCTCGAGCGAATCATGATGGGGTTTGTTGGTCTGATGCTGCTGGCCTTTCTCATCAATCTTGTATTTGCCAGCCCCGACCTTATTGCATTTGCCAAAGGCTTCGTTCCCTCGGCAACGAATGATCGAGGTGAGTCCCTGATCTCTTTGGAACTCGTCGCCCTGCTTGGAACGACCTTCGTTCTTTCCGCCGCGTTTTATCAAAGTTACCTGGTTCGTTTTCGCGGATGGAAAAAGGATGACCTGCCTTCCGGGATGGTCGATGCGCGCGTCGGTGCGCTCATCATGATGGTTCTGACCTTGATGATCGTCGCGACGGCGGCGTCGGTGTTTTACGGAAATTTGTCCGTTGATCAGGTGATGTCGATGAATGCCAGCGATGTCGCCAATCAGCTCCGGCCTGCATTCGGGGAGAAGGGGAAACTCATCTTTTGCATCGGCCTTTTTTCCGCAGCCTACTCGTCATTCATCGTCAATTCCATGATCGGTGGCTTCATTCTTTCTGATGGACTCGGCCTCGGCGACACACCAAATCACAAGGCGACGCGCATTTGTACTGCTCTCGTTCTCATCTTTGGAATGGTTGTTTCTCTCGCGGTCACCAATCTGGGATGGAATCCCGTTTCTGCGATCGTCGCGGCGCAGGCAGCGACTGTCATATTTGCTCCACTCGCGGCCGTGCTTCTCTGGTGGATGACGGCGAGCAAAGATGTCATGGGAGAAAATCGAAATTCTCTCGCACTCAATGTTGCTGCCGCGATCGGAATCATCGCGCTGCTGTTTATGGCATTTCGTCTCGCTATTTTTGAAATTCCCAAGCGGCTGAAAAGCGTCGAATCACCGACAAAAGCGGCTGCGCTAATTCCCTATTCTGACCCTGATATCGCTTTCCGTGAGGGTGGCCAGTAATGAAAATTTCTGTGAAGACTTTTGAGTTCCGGGTGTTCCCGATGGAAACGCGGTTTCCGTTTCAATACGGGATCGCGAGCATGACCGAGTTGCCGCATTTGTTTGTGCGCGTCAATCTTGAGGTTGGCGGGACGGTGGCGACCGGTATCGCTTCAGAGGGATTGCCGCCGAAATGGTTTACGAAAAGTCCTGACACAATATTCGAGCAGGACCTTCCGGCGATGCGGGAAATGATTGATCATGCCGCGGAAATTGCGACCGGATTTTCCGGAGAGAGCTTTTTCGATACTTGGCAACACCTCTATCGCGAACAGGCAAAATGGGCGACCCTTAAAGGGCATCCGCCGCTTTTGGCAAATCTTGGCGTCAGTCTTGTCGAGCGTGCCTTGCTCGATGGATTTTGCCGGGCAGTAGAAAGGCCCTTTTCGGATGCGCTTCGGAGTAATGATTTCGAGATTCGAGCGGAGGAGGTCGACCCGGTTCTTGCGGGATTTTCTCCAGCCGATCTTCTTCCGGAAAAGCCGCTGTCGAAGGTAATCGCACGACACACGATCGGCTTGGGAGACCCCTTGACCGATGCCGATGTCGAGGAGCCGCTTGGCGATGGACTTCCGCATTCTCTCGAGCAATCCGTTCGCTCCTACGGCCTGCGCTATTTCAAAATCAAAATCTGCGGAGATATGGAGCGGGATTTGGACCGGCTTGCGAAAATTCGAGAGGTGCTTAATCGGGAAACGAACGGCGATTACCGGGCCACTTTCGATGGTAACGAGCAGTTCAAGGATATGGATTCTTTCCGCGAGCACTGGGAAAAATATGGCGAGGATTCCGCCGTGAGTTCGCTGCTGGATCACATCATTTTCGTCGAGCAGCCCGTCCATCGAGATCACGCGCTTGATAAGGGTGTGATTGCGAGTTTGAAGAGATGGGAGAAAAAACCCCCTTTGATCATCGATGAGTCAGACAGCGAGATGTGCTCCTGCCCGCGTGCTCTGGAGTTGGGTTACAACGGAACCAGTCACAAGAATTGCAAGGGAGTCCTCAAGGGGGCGATCAATGCGATGAGGCTGGAACAAAGGCGAAGGGAAGGGGGGGAGTGGATTCTGAGCGGAGAAGATCTCGCGAACGTTGGGCCGGTCGCTTTGCTGCAGGATCTCGCGGTAATGGCTTCCCTGGGAGTGACTCACGTGGAGCGAAATGGGCATCATTATTTCCAAGGCTTGAGCGCCTTTCCGGCGGAGATGCAGGAAGGAGTTCTTACCAATCATTCAGATCTCTATCGAAGACACGAGCAAGGTTTCCCGACGCTTGAGATTGCCGGCGGTGAGCTCCATGTCGGAAGTGTTGTCAATGCTCCCTTCGGAGTCGGCTGGATGCCTGATGTATCGGGTTTTGACGCATGGTGAGTGTTCGATCCATGGGGGAGTGCGATATGCGAAAAAGCCCCGTCCGGTTTCCCGAACGAGGCTTTTCAAAATAGTTCGCAGATCTCGAAAACAGAGATCGCAAATCGCTGAACGCGTTACGCTTTCTG
>Ga0181588_10000497_pt1 | contig 35298 bp, 37 predicted proteins | sample 071ome_26_FD_148607 | JGI IMG/M metagenome (GOLD analysis project Ga0181588, IMG submission 148607) | Coastal salt marsh microbial communities from the Groves Creek Marsh, Skidaway Island, Georgia - 071409BT metaG (spades assembly) | ecosystem: Environmental > Aquatic > Marine > Intertidal zone...
ACCGGGAGCGTCGCGTGGCGTTTGCGTCGCCGAATGCAGTCTCGGCGCTCCACCGACTCGGGGTGTGGGCCGATCCCACCGGACGCACGCTCGACGAGGTCGGCGTCGACGATGCGGTCGTTCGCCGCGCCTTGGCGACCAGGCACAGCACCATCGACGAGATCGACCACAGCGACGATCTCAGTGTTGTCATCCGGTGTCACCCCCTGGTCGAGAGCGGGCGGGCCACCGGTGTGCTTGCCGTCTTGCGGGATGTCAGCGAGCTCCGAAGCCGTGATCGTCTGTTGATGTCGAAGGACACGACGATTCGAGAGATCCACCACCGGGTCAAGAACAACTTGCAAACGATTCAGTCACTGCTCCACCTGCAGGCCCGGCGGCTCGCGTCGGATGAGGCTCGGTTGGCCGTTGCTCACAGTGCCCGCCGAATCGGTGCGATTGCGGTCGTGCACGAGACACTCGCAACCGATGCGACCGATGAGGTCGACTTCGACACCGTCGTCGGTCGAGTTGTTCGGCTCGTCACCGAAGGGTTGAGTTCACCGGACCGGCCAGTGCGAGTCGAGGTCACCGGCGAGGTCGGTGAACTGCCCGGCGAGGTCGCAATGCCCCTCGCCGTCGCTGTCGCCGAACTTGTCCAAAACGCCATCGATCACTCCGGTGCCGAAGAAACCGCTATCAGTATCGATCTCGAGGCGGACCGTCGATCGGTAGTGGTTCGGGTGCGCAATGGTGGGGTGGGCATTGCCGATGGATTCTCGCTCGATCGGGATGCAGGCCTTGGCCTTACGATCGTGCGGACGTTCGTCGTCTCGGACCTGGGTGGCACGATCACGATGCGCCACGGCTCCGACGTCGCCCCGAGGGGCGTCGTGGTCGAAGTTCGGGTACCGCGGCGAGGCGGATCGTCGACGGCTTGACCTTCCGTTCAGCCGGCAGCGTTCGTCATCGACCGCTCCTGGCGACGACGACGGCGAATCACGCGACGTTCCTCCTCGGAGGTGCCTCCCCACACACCGGTGTCCTGGTTCGTGGAAAGCGCGAATTCGAGGCACGCCTCCCGGGCGTTGCACTCGAGGCACACGGCCTTGGCGATGTCGATCTGCTCGATTGCCATACCGGTGGTTCCCACCGGGAAAAACAGCCCGGGGTCCGTGTCGCGGCAACGTGCATCTTTGCGCCAATCGATGGTCGACTGGAAAGCGTCGGCGGTGAGCGCCACGGCAAGTCCCCCTGGAGTGTGAGTAATTCGGGAGCCCCGTCCCGAACCGACAACACAATAGAAACCGGTTCTAGATTTGGCAAGGGTGGATTGGAACAGGTTCTCATTCCCCTCTTTTGTCCGGGGGGGTATTCCCGATGGCGATGTCGGCCTGCTTGAATCTTGGTATGGCAGCGGCCCCCACGGTCATCGCGCATCGAGGTGCACGAGAAGTCGCGCAGGAGAACACGCTCCCTGCGTTTCGCATGGCTCGAGAGTTGGGAGCCGACTGGGTCGAACTCGATGTTCGTCGCACAGCCGACGGTGTCGTCGTGGTCCATCACGACGCCCACCTCGGCGACGGTCGCATGGTGAGCCAACTCACTTCGGGTGAACTGCCAGCGTTCGTGCCCAGCCTCGCCGAAGCGCTCGAGGAGTGTCACGGCATGGGCGTGAACATCGAGATCAAGAACCTTCCGTCCGACCCCGACTACGACGCCGACCACCTCGTGTCCGATGCTGTCGCCGGCCTCGTCCACGCCTATCTCGGGCCCGAGCGGGCACTTGTCTCCTCGTTCAACATGGACACGCTCGACCGGTTGCGTGCCGTCGACCCGACGATTCCACTCGCGTACCTCTACGCCATTGGGGAGCCGGCGTCGGCGATTGCGCGCGCCTGTGCCCACGAGATGGCGGCGATCCACCCGTACGATCCGCTCGTCACGGCAACGCTGGTTGAACGGGCCCAGGACGAGGGGCTGCGGGTCAACGTCTGGACCGTGAACGACCCCGAACGCATGGAGGCGCTCGTCGGCCAGGGTGTGGACGGCATCTGCACCGACGTCCCCGACGTCGCTCGCCAGATCATCGATCATCGGAACCCACCGACGGCGTGAACGGCAGGGGGGTGGGACTCAGCTCCCGGCCCCGAGCGGCATCAGCAACGACAGGTGGTTCGGCGTCCAGGTGAATCGGAGGCGTCTCGATGCGCCGAGGTGATCGCCGTCGACCTGGTAGGGAATGGGCGGGTCCGCTTCGATCACGAGTGATCGAAGATCGGTTCGGATGTCGAGGTGGGGAGACCCGTCGAGGGTTCGATGCGCAATGGCATTGCCGGCGACCGAGCCGAGCGTGCGGAGATCGAGCTTCTCGAGGGTGACCGCAGCGAGCGGATCGCGCAGACCGAGGCCGGGGACGAGTTCGAGGGACCGGTTGCCGAGGTAGGTGTAGGGATTTGCGTTCATGACCACCGAGAAGAATCCGGTTGTGATCTCCGTGCCGTCGGGCCCGATGATCCGAAGCGGTGGATTGCTTCGATCGATACGCCGGAGCCATGTGTCGACGGCGGCGTACACGAAGAGTGGATGACCGGCCCAGCGCTTCCACGGCCCCCGCCGCTCGACCTGCTCGACGACCGCTGCATCGAAACCGATCCCGCAGTGGAAGAGGAAATAGCGGCCTTCGACCGCGCCCAGACCCACCCGCTCGATGTGGTTGGCGGCGATCGCGTCGAGCAAGACGCCGGCGGCCTCGACCGAGTCGTCGGGGAGCCCGAGAATACGGGCGAACACATTCGTCGAGCCGCCCGGCAGCACGCCGAGGGCGGTCTCGGTGCCGGCAAGGCCGTTGGCTGCTTCGTTGAAGGTGCCGTCGCCGCCGAGCACGACCACGAGTTCGTAGTTGTCACGAGCGGCGGACTGGGCGAGGCGAGTGGCATGACCGCGACGACTCGTCTCGGTGATGGTGACGTCGTGGTCGGTCGACAGCGCCTTGTGGATCATGACGCGTCGGCGACGGGTGACCGATGAAGCGACGGCGTTGACGATGAACAAGATCCGCAAGATCGCTCAAACTATCTGGTTCGCCCGACGAGGCATTCTCACTCCCGACTGGCAGAATGCTCGGCTATGAAAGTTGTTGTCTGTGTGAAGCAGATCCCAGACCCGGCCGATCCTGGTGCGCTCGACCCCGAGACCAAGACGCTCAAGCGGGACTCGAAGCTCATTCTCGACGAGTCCGACTCCTACGGGGTCGAAATGGCGTTGCAGCTCGTCGACGCAGCCGGGGACGGCGAAGTCCACCTGGTGTCGATGGCACCGAACAACGAGGTCAGCGGGCTGCGCACGGCGCTTGCGATGGGTGCGGCCAGCGCCACCATCGTGAGTGATGAGGCGCTCCAGGGTTCTGATGCGCTCGGGACGGCGAAGGTGCTTGCCGCTGCGATCGCTCGGCAAGAGCCGGATCTGGTCCTCGCCGCCACGGAGTCCTCCGACGGGTACACGGGCACCGTGCCCGCTCAGATCGCCGAACTCCTCGGCCTGCCGTCGGTGACGTTCGCAAAGTCGGTCGCAGTCGACGGGGGTGCCGCCAAGGTGCAACGTCAGACCGAAGCAGGCTACGACGAGGTCGAATGCCCGCTTCCTGCCCTCGTGTCCGTGACCGCCGGCGTGGTCGAGCCTCGGTATCCGTCCTTCAAGGGCATCATGGCAGCGAAGAGCAAGCCGGTCGACGAACTCGACCTTGGTGCGCTCGGTATCGACGCCAGCCAGGTCGGTTGGGCCGGTGGTGGGCAGGAAATCGTGTCGATCGAAGCCGCTCCTGCTCGTGAGGCCGGCGAAGTCATCGAAGACGAAGGTGATGCACACGAACGCATCGTTGCCTTCCTGGACGATTTGAAGGTGCTCTGATGGGACTCGACAAGATCTGGGTGTTCGGCGAAGTCGCCGGCGACGACGTGGCGTCGATCACGCTCGAGATGCTGGCCGCTGCCCGAAGCCTGGCCGACACGGTCGAGGTCTTCATGGCTGGTGACGGTGACGACTACGCCGAGCAGCTCGGTGAGCATGGGGCCGAAACGGTCTACAGCACCGGTGATCTCGAGGGTGGACTCCAGGGTGTTGCTGTTGCATCAGCCGTGGCCGCCGCCATCGCATCCGGCGATGTCGAGGCTCCCGATGCGTTCTTGCTCGGCACGACCCAGGACGGTCGAGACGTTGCCGGGCGCCTGTCGGTGAAGCTCGACACGTCGGTGATCACCAACGTGGTTGCACTGGAGGTCGACGACACCTTGATCGGCTCCGAGCCGGTGTTCGGCGGTACTGTCGATGTCAAGACCAAGAACACCTCCGGGAAACCAGGCATCTTTCTCGTGCGGCCGAAGTCGTTCGAGGCAGCAGGTGTCGGCGGTGCGGAGGCCGACACCGAAGACCTCGAGGTCCCCGACCTGGGTACCGTCGGTGCGGCCAAGGTCGTGAACAGTCACGCCGAGGAGTCCGATGGCCCCAAACTCGACGAGGCCGCCATCGTCGTCTCGGGCGGCCGTGGCCTCGGTGCGCCTGAGGCGTATGTGATGGTCGACGATCTCGCCAAGGCGGTTGGCGGCGCTCCGGGTGCCAGTCGAGCCATTGTCGATGCCGGGTGGGTCCCCTACAGCTATCAGGTGGGTCAGACCGGCAAGGTTGTGAAACCCACGGTGTACATCGCCGCCGGCATTTCCGGAGCGACGCAACACCTGGTCGGCATGAAGGGGTCGAAAAACATCATTGCGATCAACAAGGATCCGGAGGCGCCGATCTTCGCCGTTGCCGACCTCGGCATCGTGGGTGATGTGCACAAGGTGATGCCGAAGTTGATCGAGGCATTGCAGAGTCGCTGAGCAACAGTCGCAACGACGTCTGAATCCCCGGCCTTCGGCCGGGGATTCTGTTGTTTTCGGGGAGTGCGGATGGTCGGGCTCGCTCCCGACACCACTCGCGAGAGACGCGAGTGCTCAGGATGGAAGCAGAGCCGCAACGCCAGACATCGGCCGCAAAACCAGACATCGCCTCCCCGGGCCGACCGGAGAAGCGATGTGATGTTCCCAATATAGCACAGATTCTTTTTCGGTGCTGGCTTCGGTAGCCCTTTTTTTCACCACAGTGTGACCCGGGCAGAAAAACACGGCTTTTTGGCTACCTTGCCTGCCCTCGCGTTGGAGGGGGGGTGGTGATGGTCAGACGAGGGGCCAGGGATATCGACGTCCGCCGGTGTCGTCGTGGGGGAATCGGCGAGCGGTGCCCAATGCGGTCGTTCGTGTCTCGAGGGCGTCCCGCTCGAACGGACTGAGCAGTTCGCCGAACTCGGCGGGCAGGTCGTCGAGGAAGCGCCACAGGTCGTCACACAGGGCGTCGTCGATCGGCTCGCCGGCGAAATCCCAGATCACGGTTCGGAGCTTGAATTCGTGATGAAACGCCACGCCGTGATCGATGGCCCAGATCTTTCCCTCTGTTCCGAGGATGCAGTGCCCCGCTTTCCGATCGGTGTTGTTGATCACGATGTCGAGCGCAGCGATCCGTCGGAACGCATCGTCGTGCTCGTCGGTGTCTTCTCGAAGCGAGAAATAGTGCTCTTCGAAGATGCATGGCATGAAGAGCTGGAGCGACCCGATGCCATGGGCGAGGTCGTTGCGAATCACCGTCGGGGGAACGACGTCCCAGCCGAGTGCTTCACTCGTGACGAACGCCGCCACCTCCCGTTGATACAGCCCGTCGGGAAAGTCCCACAGGGGCCGCTCACCAGCGAGCGGCTTGTAGATCCCTTGCGCCTGGAGCCCACCGCCGTCGATCTCGACGAGGAAGGTGTGGTTCGACGAGTACGGCATCCGGCCGACGAGTTCGATGTCACCGTGTTGCAGTAGGTCGAGTGCGGCGTCGGTCGGGATCGGCGCTCGGTCGAGGAATGGTGATTGCTCGCCGCCGTCGCTCGAAAAAGGGTTGCTCATCGGTCCCTAATTGCTGCAGGCACACCAGCCACCGTTGCGGGGCTGGAGGGGGCTACCGCAATAACTGCATGGGGCCCGGCCGGCAGAGACGACATCTCTGGCGCGATGGATCAGGCCGATGACCTGTTCGCGGCGAAGCACGAAGCGGGCGTGATTCGGTTCGTTCACGTCGTCCTCGTCGTTCACGAACTCTTCGGCCAACACGATCAGGCGATCCTCGTCGTCTGCGTATGCCACACCGAGGGCACCGATGGTCCACGCCGAGACGACCGGTTCACGAAGGCTCAGGTCGGGTGGGGGTGGACCCAGCGAGGTCTCGGGCAAGTCGTCGAGGACCTGGTCGAGGTAGTCGGCCAGTGCCATCACCTGCTGTTTCTCGAGCTTGAACGACACCAGCTGCCCGTCGCCACGGCCTTGGAGGTAGAACGTGCGCTCTCCGCGGGGCCCGAGTGTGCCGACGGTGAAGAACTCGACGTCGTCGAAGGAGTACGACTCGGTCATGATGGGGCCAGTGCCGTGAGGTCGTCACCCGTCGAGTTCACGGTGAGAACGACCGGGCCCTCCGCGGCGTAGAGGATCGCAGTGATCGAGCACGGCGACACCACGATTCGCTGGAAGAGATCGAGATGCGTGCCGGTGGCGGCGGCAACGACAGCCTTGATGATGTCGGCGTGAGACACGGCCACGATCGTCTCGCCTGGGTGGGCTGCGACGAGCTCGTGGGTGGCATCGACCGCCCGCGACTGCATTTCGGCGAACGACTCGCCACCGGGAAAGCGGAAGCCACTCGGGTACCGCTGCACGGTCCTCCATGCATCGAGCTTGCGGAGGTCGGCGAGCTTCCTGCCCGTCCAGTCGCCGAAGTCGCACTCGATGAGGCCCTTTGCCTGCCGAACTCGGAGCTTTCGGGCCCTGGCGATCGGTGCAGCGGTCTCACGAGTACGTTCCATCGGCGACGCGTAGACGGCTGCGACCTGGTTCAGTCGGGCGATCCGCTGGGCGGCAGCTTCGGCTTGGGCGACACCCTGCTCGGCGAGGTGAAGATTCGGTGCCCGCCCGGGGAGCGACGCCCCGGTGGTGGGGGTCTGTCCGTGGCGCACAAAGAGGACGAGGGTGGGTTTCGGAACAGTCGAACGGCGTGGCATCGCTCGCTCAACGTAGCCTGCGGCAGGTGGATTCCCGAGATCGGAAACGAAGACTCGCTGCGTTGGCGGTCGAAGTCGGCGACTGTCGGGCCTGCCCGCGTCTCGTCGAGTGGCGCGAGCGGATCGGACGAGACAAACGTGCTGCCTACGCCGACGAGAACTACTGGGCCAGAGGTGTGCCGGGCTTCGGCGACCCTGATGCCCATCTCCTCGTCGTCGGCCTTGCGCCAGCTGCGCATGGCGCCAATCGAACCGGCCGGATGTTCACCGGTGACCGGAGTGGGGATTGGTTGTATCGGGCCCTTTTCCGGGCCGGCTACGCCAACCAGCCGGAGTCGACCGATACCGGCGACGGCCTGACCCTTGCAGGGGCGTGGATCACATCGCCGGTCAAGTGCGCGCCGCCCGAGAACAAGCCGACCACCGTTGAACGCGACACCTGCCGTCCGTTTTTCCGACGGGAACTCGAGACCCTCGAGAAGCTCAAGGTGATCGTGGTACTCGGTGGCTTCGGCTACCAGGTGGCCTGCCAGGAACTCGGTGTCACACCCCGGCCCCGGTTCGGTCATGGCGTGGAAGTCCCGCTCGCCGACGGGAAGACCCTGCTGTGCAGCTTTCATGTGAGCCAGCAAAACACCTTCACCGGTCGGCTGACCGAGCCCATGCTCGACGAAGTGTTTGCCCGCGCTCGCGCATTGGGAAGCGGGTGATCGCCCTTCCACGCCCGGAGGACGGAGGGCCAGATCCCGTCGTGGGTCCTGTCCTGGCCTTTGCACGCCGCCCGGGTCGGGCGACGACTGGGCGGTGCTGCCTGATGCGTCGTCTGCGCCGGGCAGGCGTTGGCCCGCACCGAACCGGCGCTAACCTCGCAGCCGTCATGGGTTCCAAGAAACGTTTCCTCTCCATTGTCGTGACCTTGTTCGCAGTCGTGGTCCTTGCTGCCAGTTGTGGTTCGAGCAACGACCCCGAGACATGGGCCGAGGCTGATGCCGATGGCAACCTTCGGACCAACTTCATTCGCGCCTGTTCCGAAGCGAACGCCGAGGGTGGAGACCTGGAGTTCGACGAGATCCAGGCGGCGGCCTACTGCGAGTGTGCGTTCGTGGAGATCGTCGAGATCTTCGGCGGCGTGTTCGTCGAGGGAACCCGAATCGCCGATGTGGCTGATGCAGTCGAAGGGCAGGACTTTCAGGCGTTCAAGGACTTCGAGGCGGGTCTGCGAAGCGATCCCGAAGACATTCCCGCCGAGGTCGAGGCCGTGCTCAACCTCTGCGTCTCTCGGGCTGCTCCCTGATCCTGACCGGGGTACTAGCGTGCCCGACATGACAATCCTCGATCTCGACGTCGTTCGCGCGCACTTTCCATCCTTTGCGAACCCTGACACGGCCTCGTGGGCGCACCTCGAGAATGCCGGGGGCAGCTACTGCCCGGTGCAGGTGGTCGACCTTGTGGCAGATCTGTTCGCCCACGCCAAATGCCAGCCCAACTGGGGGTTCGGCCCATCCGTCGTCGCCACCGAGGCGATGGAACGGGCGCGAACCGTCTTGGCCGAACTGTTCGGCTGTGGCGGGCACGAACTCCACTTCGGTCCCTCGACCAGCCAGAACACCTACGTGCTTGCCAAGGCGATGCGACCGCTCTGGAACGACGGTGACGAGATCATCGTCACCAATCAGGACCATGAGGCCAATCAGGGCGCGTGGCGACGGCTCGCCGACAGTGGCATCACGGTCAAGGAGTGGCAGGTCGATTCGGCCACAGGGCTGCTCGACGTCTCGGCGCTCGACGAGATGATCACCGAGCGCACTCGGCTCGTTGCTGTCTGCCATGCATCGAACATCGCAGCCACGATCAACCCAGTTCGGGCGATCGCTGATCGAGTTCACGCAGTCGGTGGTCACATCGTGGTCGACGGTGTGTCGTATGCCCCCCACGGCGTAGTCGATGTCACAGAACTCGACTGCGACATCTACCTGTACTCGATGTACAAGACGTACGGACCGCACGTCGGGTTGATGTACACCCGAGCGTCGTTGCTGGAGCGGATGGCCAACCAGGGTCACTATTTCAAGGAAGGTCACCCAGAGGGCTATCTGACCCCGGCCGGGCCGGATCACGCCATGATCGGAGCAGCCGCCGGCGTGGCGGACTACTACGACGTTGTCGCCGCCGCCCACGGGATCGATGCGCCGGCGCGGCTGGACCGGGCGAAGGCGCTCTTCGAACTCTTCGGGACGCACGAGGAGACGCTGATGGCCCCGGTGCTCGATCTGTTGGCGGCAAAGGGCGATGTGACGGTCGTCGGTGACCCGAGACCCGACCACGCCGTCCGTGCCCCGACCATCTCGTTCTACTCCCCCAAGCGCTCGTCGGCATCGGTGTACGACGCGCTGATCGCGGCACGCATCTCCTGCGGGCACGGCAACTTCTACGCCCATCGACTGCTCGGGGCCCTCGGGCTGGACCTCGACGATGGCGTGGTTCGTCTCTCGGCGGTGCACTACAACACGGCCGAAGACATGGCACGCGCCTGCGAGGTCCTCGACGACGTGCTCTAGCAGCGCCAACTGGTCGCTCGTCTCGGCAGACAGGCCGACGGTCAGCCCCGACGCTGGTCTCCCCAGACGAGCACGGACTTGCCGGTTGTCCGCCCGGCGGCGACATCGCCGACTCGTGTCAGTGCGTTCTCCATGTGGTCGATGACCGTCACGCAGGGATCGAGTGCCTCGGCACGGTAGAGCCGGAAGATCTCCGTCGCGGCCCGGTCGACGACGTCGCGACGGTGATCGGCGTACGGCTCCCAGAACACCCCCATGAGCGAGAGGTTCTTGACCAACGCATAGTTGGCGGCCATCGAGGGCAGCACGCCCGACGTGAACCCAACCGAGACAAGACGGCCCTCGAATCGCAGAAGCTTGAGTGACCGTTCGAACAGGTCGCCCCCGACGGGATCGATCACGATGTCCACGCCGTCGGGCGCGGCTTCGGCGAGGATCCTGTGCCAGTCGTCGGACCGATTGTCGACCACGACCTCGGCACCGAGGCGCCGAGGAACCGCCATTTTCGTTGCCGAGCAGGTGGCGAACACCCGGGCACCGGCGGCAACAGCGAGTTGCACAGCCATCGTGCCGATCCCGCCGGCGGCGGCGTGAACCACGACGATCTCTCCGGGCTCGACCTGGGCACGGTGATGCAGGCCGATCCACACGGTCTGCGCGTTGAGGTTGATCGCAACGACATCGATCGGGTCGAGGTCGGGGGAAACCGCCATGATGTCTCGGGGCGAGCAGCGGCACCGTTCGGCCCAACAACCCGAGCCAGGTTCGACGAGTCCGGTGACCATCGAGCCGACGGGGTGGTCGACAGCGTCGGACTCGATGACGGTGCCGGCGACCTCGAGTCCGGCGACGAAGGGCCGCCGGGGTCGGATCTGATGTTTGCCGTCGATGAGGAGCCGATCAGCGAAGTTCGCTGCCGCTGCATCGACCTGGACGATCAGCTCACCGGTGCCGAGGACCGGTTCGGGCAGATCCGAAACGAAACGTGCCGATCCCTTCTCCTCGACAAGCCAACCCCGCATCAGTCGTAGGGGACTGCTGTCTGCGTGCCGCGAGCGACGAGCCTGCCCTCGGCGTCGTGGAGTTCACCACTGGCAAAAAGGAGACGGCGACCACGCTTGTCGACAACACCGGTCGAGGTGATCGGTCCGATCACCGGTCGCAGGATCTCGACAGTGATCGAGGCGGTCGAGAGACCATTCGCGGCCATGGCCATCGCCATGTCGAGCATGGCCGCAACGATGCCGCCCTGCACGACACCGCCGCCGATCGTCCACTCGGGCTGCGGGTCGAACCGCAGGACACAGCGATCCTCGGCATCCTCGATCACCGTGGGGTGGAGAAGGTCTTTGATGGACCGATCGAGTTCGTCCCAGACCGTGGGTGCGTCGCTCACGAAGGACGGTCGCCGAACTCGGGCCGCTCGGTGCGGGTGCGTTTGAGTTCCCAGAAACCATCGATGCCCATTATCGCAACCATGGCATCCCAGAGCGTGAGGCTGTCCTCCGTGCTCGGCACGCGAGTGATGACCGGGCCGAAGATGCCCTGACGAGTGCCGTCGGCGCCGTCCAGAGCGATGATGGGTGTGCCGACATCGTCACCGACGAGTTCGAGACCTGCGTCGTGACGGCGCTGGATCTCGGCATCGAAGGCGTCGCTCTCGAACGCCTCTGCGTGCGAGGTGGGCAGGCCGACCGTCTCGAGGACCTCGACCATGTCGAAGTCGCCGCGCTGGCCGTCGTGGTGAATGCGGGATCCCAGCTCCCAGTACAGCGGGAAGACGGCGTCGTCGCCTTCGGCGGCTCGGACGGACTCCATGACCCGCAGCATCTTGTAGGTGCCGAGGACACCCGCGTAGTACGCACTGTCCTCAGGGGGCTGATTCTTCAACAGCAGACTGATCGGCTGCCACGTGATGTGCAGATCACGGTGGTCCTTGACCTCATCGACGACCCAACGGGCCGTCACCCAGCACCACGGTCAAGCAGGGTCGACCCAGAATTCGATGTCCATCCAGAGACCATAGCGAAGCCGCCGGGCACTCCCCGTCGCCTCGAGCCACCCATCGTCGGGTCCGCCCGCCACCGGAACCGACAGGACGGATCTCGACGAGTGGAGGTGGTGCCGTGGGTTCGTCGGCTACGAGATACCGACCCTGGCTTCGCCTGCCGCCCACTCTGGCCATCGCTTCCTGCTGTTCTCGGCGAGCCGGTGCATGAGTGCGATTGCTCCGGGGTCGTCGTCGCCGGGGCGGGTGTCGATGACGCCGTCCTTCACCATGGCGTCGATGACCGCGCGACCGAGTTCGGTGCGCACGATCGTGAGTGTCCAGTCGGTTTCGTTGCCGATACCACCGGTGGAGATGTCGGCGTGTTCGGCTGCGAAGTCGGGGCAGAGGGTGCAGCCCTCGCGGGTCCAGGCGTGGCACTCCTTGAGATTGATCTCGTGGTACTTCCCGTCCTTGGTCCAGATCTGGAACACGCCTTTGATGTTCATCTTGGCGATGTTCTCCTTCTTCAGGCCGTATTTGACCTCGAAGAGTTCGTCGAAGAGTGCATCGTCGAACGACTTGGAGCAGAGCAGTCCGATATTGAGCTTGAAGGGCTTGGACACCTTTCCGATCTTTCGGTGCCACATCACCGGTGCCACCGAGGTCTGGCAACTCATACCGACAAGTGCAAGACGGTCGAGGCCTTTCGCTTTGGCCTCACCGAATGCCATCGTGTTCGCCGAGTAGGTGTAGCGACTGCCCGCACCGCGGAGTACCTCTTCGCGGTTCGTCGCAACCATCGGGAATGCCTTCCAGCCCGGTTCACCGTTGGGAAGGTTCTCGACCCCCGAGGTGAGCGCTCCGTCGATGATGTCGTTCTCCAGCAGCCAGATGAGCATCGCCGACACGAGGCCACCGTCCTGACCCGTCTCGTAGACGAAGTCGTCGCTGGCCCGGGCCAAGAGGATGTCGGAGTAGATGCCCGACAGTTCGCCGGGCTCACGCTCGCGGCCGTGGAGGTGCCTGTCGGCTTCGGGCTCCCACATACGGAACCGAGGGCACGCCCGAGTGCAGGAGGTGCACCCCTTTTGGCCATGGATGCAGTCCGATGCACCGAGTTCCTCTTCGAGGTGGAACGGTTTGTAGGCCCCGGGCTCATGTTCGTAGCCGATGACATCGTGGGGACAACTGATGACGCAGCCGGCACAACCGGTACAGAGTCCGCTGGTGATGACCTCGTCGTGGAGTTCCTTCCACTGGTAGGTCCAGCGCTCTTTGGCAGCGGGGGGAGCAGACTCGGTGACGGCCATGGGGCGAACCTAGCGGCCCCGGAACTCGTCGTAGGGCACAACCGGGAGTCCGTCGGATTCCCACCCGGTGAAGCCGGTCTCGATATGGCTGACCCGCGGCACGCCCATGTCGAGCAATGTCTTGGCGGCAAGAGCGGATCGCCAGCCGGCCGCGCAGCACAAGATGAACTCGCGGTCTTCCTGGAAAACGTCCTTGGCATAGGGGGAGGACGGGTCGAACCAGAACTCGAGCATGCCGCGGGGTGCGTGGTTCGACCCGGCCATCGCACCCGTTCGCTGGACCTCGCGGACATCGCGAATGTCGACCACGAGTGCTCCCTCCTCGTCGGCGCGGCGCTTGGCCTCGGCAGGCGCGAGGTTGTCGAGGTGTTGCTTGGCCTCCTCGACCATCTCACTGACGGATCTGATTGGCATCGTCGGTCTCCTGGGCCTCGGGTTCGTCTGCAGCATCGTGGCCGGAGGAGTGGCCCGAGCGCCAACCGGTCCAGCGTCCGTCCTGACCTGTCGCCCATCGCGGCCGTGCGTCATCGACGATGTCGTCGGTTGCGATGTCAGGCGGGCGACGATTCCTACGCGCCCGAGGCTCCGAGCACTTCGTCCTGCCCAACCGGTGCAGCAGCCTCCGGCGTGAGGTCGGGGCGCAGGTAGGCATCGAGCGGAGCGTCCCACGGCGGGATGGTGTTCGCCTCGGCGTTGTAGGCCGACAGCCACAGCGGCATCCACGACGGATTGGCCTGGTTTCGGGGGTCGTGCGAACGCAGGAGCGTCACCGCCATCGTCGGCACGACTTCGAAGGCGAAGCCAAGCCCCCACTTCCAGAGGCGGAACCAAGCCACTGGGTTGAGTATCCGACGCCATGCGGTCAACTGCACCACCACTCCGCAGAAGATGAACCAGACGAGCATGGTGAAGCAGACGGCCATGGCAGCGGCATAGCGAAGCCGGTTGCCGTCGACTGCGGCCCAGACGTCGTGGGCGACCGTCTTGTGTTCGACCTCCTCGGCAAGGTGCCAGAGCACGAGGGTGGCGGGCTCGGGATCGGCCCCGAGGAACAGTTCGTGACGGTTGCTGTCCATCCAGCGGGCTGCTGCGAATGCAGTTGCCTCGAAACCGGCGGCGTAGGAGATCGCGAACCTGCGGCCCATGCGGCGGGTGAGAACGCCGTAGCTCCATTTCAACCACCGTTCGACGTGGCGCAGCGCTGGATGTTGGGCGACGAGGAGTTCGTTGAACCGCCGATGCTGCTTGCTGTGCTCTCGCTCTTGCTCGAGGTAGGCCTGGACCTCGAGCTCGAGCACGTCGTCCTCGATCGCAGGGAGCGCGTCGCGTACGGCCTTCATCACGTACGGTTCGCCGTAGGGCATTCCGAGCGACAATGCGTTGACGGCCGCTGCGAACTCCGGCTTGAGCGGCTGCCAGCGTGCTCTTGTGTCGTCTCGCCATTCCAGGCGGATCGGTCGATGTGGGACGGTTGTCACCCCGCGGTCCTCCCCCCGTACCCATCGGTCCGATGGGGGCGAACTGGAGCAGGCCGACGAGACCCGGTGAGTGAAACGCGCATGTTGGCGCCCTCGGCAGGACTCGAACCTGCGCACACGGCTCCGGAGGCCGATGCTCTATCCGCTGAGCTACGAGGGCATGCCCCCACCGGCGAGGGCGGCGTCACCCTACCGCCAAACCTCACTCGGACAACGAGGGCGCAGCGGTAGCATCGAGCCTTCATGGATGTACGAGATCACCTTCGCGACGCCTTGCGCAACGCTCTTGGTCGCGCCGGTGTCGATCCGCTTCCGGACGAGATCGCGCTGGAGCGTCCTGCGAATCTCGATCATGGCGACTGGTCCTCGAACGTGGCGCTCGCCACCGCCAAGTCGGCGGGGAAGAATCCTCGCGAACTCGGACAGGCGCTCGTCGATGCGCTCAGCGCCGATTTGCCGGCTCACGTCATCGGCGTCGAGATCGCCGGCCCCGGCTTTGTCAACTTTCGGCTTGCCGACTCCTGGCTCCACAACGTCCTGGTGGAGGTGCTCGAGGAGGGTGTCGACGGCTACGCCCGGTCCGACCTCGGCAGCGGTACCCACCTGAACGTGGAGTTCGTCAGTGCCAACCCCAACAAGCCGTTGCATGCAGGGCATGGTCGGGGCGCGTGCTACGGCGACTCGATCGCCCGACTCAAGGAGCGCTGCGGGTTTCGAGTCACACGAGAGACCTACATCAACGACCGTGGCGTGCAGATGACCAACTACGCCAACTCTCTGGCCGCGGCGAAGGTGGGGGAGCCGATCCCCGAGGATGGGTACCGGGGCGCATACATCCACGAGTGGGCCGCCGAGATGCCCGTCGACGCCGATCCGCTGGAGTGGGGTCTCGAACGCGGCAAGCGGAGCCATGCAGCCACGTTGGAGACGCTCGGGATCCATCACGAGATCTGGTTCAGTGAGCGTTCTCTGGTGGCCAGCGGAGCAATCGATGCAGCGATGGACGACCTGCGGACGCACGAGGCGGTCTTCGAAACCGATGGCGCTGTGTGGTTGCGCTCGACCGATTTCGGCGACGACAAGGATCGGGTTCTTGTGAAGAGCGACGGCGATCTCACCTACCTCACGCCAGACATCGCCTACCACCGTGACAAGTTCGAACGATCTGACCTGCTGTTCAACGTCTGGGGAGCTGACCATCACGGCTATGTCGCTCGTATGAAGGCGGCGATGCAATTGCTCGGGCACGATCCTGACGAACTGGAGATCGCCATCACCCAGATGGTCGACTTCGTGAAGGACGGCGAGCCGATGAAGATGTCGGGTCGGTCCGGCAACCAGATCGATCTCGACGACATCATTGCCGAGGTCGGACCCGACGCAGCCCGCTTCACCTACCTGATGCAATCGGTCGATTCCCGGCAGACCTTCGATCTCGACGAGGTTGCGAAAACGGGGATGGAAAACCCGGTCTTCTACGTGCAGTACGCCCATGCTCGTATCTGTTCGATTCTGGCCCGGGCGGTGGAGGCCGGTGTCGAGCGAGTACCCCTCGAAGCGGTCGATGTGGCGCTGCTGATCGACGAACGGGAACTCGCACTGCTGCGGAGCCTGGAAGAGCTTCCCGACATCGTGCGGATCGCCTGCATCGACAACGCCCCGCACCGAGTGGCGGCATGGGCACGGGAGCAGGCTGCTGCGTTGCACGGCTTCTATCACGACTGCTACGTGATGGGTGACGGGGTGTCGGCCGGGCTCACGCAGGCGCGTCTGGCGCTCGTCGCAGCCTCACAGGTTGGTCTGCAGATTGCGCTCGATCTGCTGGGCGTGTCAGCTCCGGAGTCGATGTAGGACGTGCGGCCGCTCCCCACCCACCTGCTGCCCGATTCGGCCGAGGTCGTGGACGGCGTCCTCCACATCGGTGGTTGCAACGTCCTCGATCTTGCGACCGAGTTCGGGACTCCCGCCTTTTTCTATGACGAAGAGCAGCTTCGCGATCGCTGCCGAGAGGCGGTGGCGGCGTTCGGCCCTGGTGTCGCCTACGCCACCAAGGCGTTCCTGTGCGCTGCGATGGCGAAGCTCGCCCACGAGGAGGGCATGCATCTCGATGTCGCCACCGGTGGCGAGCTCCATGTTGCGCTCGCAGCAGGCGTTCCAGCCGACCGACTCGTTCTGCATGGCAACAACAAGTCCCCTTCTGAGCTGCGGATGGGGATCGAGGCAGGGGTGCATCGCATCGTTGTCGACAGTTTCGACGAACTCGACCGGCTCGATCAGATCCATGCCGAAACCGGCCTCACGCCGAAGGTGCTGCTCCGGCTCACGCCGGGCATCAAAGCCGAGACCCACGACTACATCTCGACGGGCCAGGACGACTCGAAGTTCGGATTCGGCGTGTCGTCCGGTGCTGCGGAGCGGGCAATCGACCGGGCTCGCTCGGCGGTATCGGTCGACCTCGTCGGGATTCATGCCCACATCGGAAGTCAGGTGTTCGCAGTCGGTTCCCTCGGCAGGGCCGCTGGGGCCATCGGTGAGATCGCCCGCGGTCACGAGTTCGAGGAACTGTCGGTTGGGGGTGGACTTGGTGTGCCCTACGTCGAGGACGAACGGGCGCCGACGATCACCGAGTGGGGAAGGGTCGTCCGTGAGGCCTGCGCCGAGGCCGGGGTCAACGCTCGCATCACGGCGGAGCCGGGCCGCTCGATTGTGGCGGCCGCTGCGATCACCGTGTACACGGTCGGCACCATCAAGGACCTGCCCGGTATTCGAACCTACGTGGCGGTCGACGGTGGTATGAGCGACAATCCACGTCCAGTCCTCTACGGCTCGGGATACGAGACCTTCCTCCCCCGCGCGGTCGGTGCCGACCGGACGAAGCCGGTGACGGTCGTCGGCAAGCACTGTGAGTCAGGGGACCTCCTCGTGCGGGACGGACTCGTACCACCCGACATCGCTGTCGGCGATGTGCTGGCGACCCCGGTCACCGGTGCCTACGGCCACTCCATGGGCTCGAACTACAACATGGTGCTCCGTCCACCTGTCGTGTTCGTTCGCAACGGTGAGGCCAGGCTCGTCGTCCGGCGCCAAACCTTCGACGATCTGACCCGCTTCGACACATGACAGGACGGCGCCCCCACTCGATCGACGGGCGGGTGGACGGCCACATGCCGGGCTCCGAACAGTGGTCGGGTTGCGAACGCTGATCGGCCGCCGGTTGCTTCGACGCTACGCTCCTCGCCGTGAACCAACTCACGATCGGACTGCTCGGATGCGGAAACGTCGGCGCCGCCTTCGTCGACCTGCTCGACAAACGACGTGACGTCATCGCGGCCCGAACGGGGATCGATCTGCGGATCGGTGCCATCGCCGTGCGTTCCGTCGCCAAGCACCGCGACCATGTCTCGAATCCCGATCTGCTCACGACCGACACACGAGCGATTGTCGAGAACCCCGATGTGGATCTCGTCGTCGAATTGATCGGCGGCATCGAACCGGCTCGTGAACTCATCAGCGCCGCCCTGGGTGCGGGAAAGCCGGTCGTGACCGGCAACAAGGAACTGCTCGCCAACCACGGCGCCGAGCTCTATGCGACCGCTGCGGCCAACGGGGTCGATCTGTTGTTCGAGGCTGCGGTCGCTGGAGGCATCCCCCTGATTCGCCCACTGCGCGAGTCGCTGGTGGGGGAGGATGTCGCCCGGGTGATGGGCATCGTCAACGGCACCACCAACTACATCCTCACCCAGATGACCCAGCACGGTGCTGCCTATGCCGACGCACTCGCCGATGCGCAGCAGCTCGGCTACGCCGAGGCGGACCCGACGGCCGATGTCGAGGGGTACGACGCCGGCGCCAAGGCCGCGATCATCGCCTCGATCGCGTTCGGTGCGCGCGTCGTCGCCGGCGACGTCTATCACGAGGGGATTTCGTCGATCACGCCAACCGACATCGAGATGGCCAAGCGACTCGATCATGTCATCAAGGCGGTTGCCGTGATCGAGGGAGACACCAGCGGCGACACACCGGAGGTTGCCGTCCGCGTCCATCCTGCGATGATTCCGGCCGACCATCCGCTGGCGAGCGTGAACGACAGCTTCAACGCAGTGTTCGTCGAAGGCAACGCCGTCGGCGACCTGATGTTCTATGGGCGAGGCGCAGGAGGTGACCCGACCGCCTCTGCCGTGCTCGGCGATGTCGTCGATGCTGCCGTGAACAAGGCGGCAGGCACCTCGGCGAAGATCGGGGCGTTGGTCAACGCCCGTATCCGGCCCATCGACGATCTCATCTGCGAGTACTACCTGTCGATCGAGGTCGCCGACCGCCCCGGGGTGCTCGCCCAGGTGGCCGCCGTGTTCGGCGATCATGCGGTCTCCATCCGATCGATGGAGCAGCGGGGTCTCGGCGATGACGCCGAGTTGATCTTCATCACCCACACCTGTCGTGAAGCCGACGTGCGCGCCACCCTCCATGCTCTTCGGAGCCTCGACTCGGTGAACCGCATCAACTCGCTCATCCGCGTCGTCGGCACCTGACGGCGAGCCCGTGCGTTACATCAGTTCCCGCGGCCGGGCTCCTGCCATCGACTTCAGCGATGTGCTGCTCGGTGGTCTTGCCCCCGACGGTGGTCTCTATCTGCCCGAGTCGTGGCCCGACCTTCCCGGCGACGTATCCGGCTCCTATGCCGAACTTGCCTCGGCGGTGATGGCGCCGTTCGTGGCTCCGGTGATCGACCTGGACGAGTTCTCGGTGATGGTCGATGATTCGTACGCCACGTTCTCGCACGCCGACGTCTGTCCCCTGGTCGAGCTCGAGTCCGGCCACTACCTGCTCGAGCTGTTCCACGGACCGACGCTCGCCTTCAAGGACATCGCCTTGCAGCTCGTCGGCCGCCTGTTCGACCACGAGCTTCGCCGACGAGACGAACGGGTCACGATCGTCGGTGCCACCTCCGGCGACACGGGTTCTGCCGCAATGGAGGCGGTTCGTGACAGTGACCGCGTCGACATGGTCATCCTCTTTCCCAGGGGCCGGACCAGCGAAGTCCAGCGGCGGCAGATGACAACGCTGGGTTCGCCCACGGTGCACGCGGTTGCGATCGACGGCACCTTCGACGACTGCCAGGATCTCGTGAAGGCGATGTTCGCCGATGAGGAGTTCCGTGCCCGCTGCCGTCTGTCGGCGGTGAACTCCATCAACTGGGCGCGGGTGATGGCGCAGGTCGTCTACTACGTCTGGGCCGCTCGCCAGCTCGATCGCCGGAAGGTCCCGACGACGTTCTGTGTGCCGACCGGCAACTTCGGGAACGTCTTTGCCGGCCATGTCGCCCGTCGTATGGGTCTGCGCGTCGAGCGATTCATCGTGGCGTCCAACACCAACGACATCTTGACCCGCCTCCTCGAGACGGCCGAGATGGTGGCCGAAGAGGTTGTCCCGACCCTCTCTCCGAGCATGGACATCCAAATCTCGTCGAATCTGGAGCGGCTGCTCTTCGAGCTGCTCGATGGCAACGGGCCGGCCACCGCCGAACTCATCGGCAGATTCCGCGAACGCGGCCGCGCCACGCTGACCCCCGCTCAGCACGAACGTCTGGTCGCCGAATTCGGGGGCGAGCGGCTCACCGATGCCGAGACGCTCGAGGTGATGGCCGAGGTCCACGCATCCACCGGCCTGGTGATCGATCCGCACACTGCAGTCGGTGTCGGCGCCGCTCGTCGGCGTCGTCGATCCGACGAGACGGTGGTCACGCTGTCGACCGCCCATCCGGCAAAGTTTCCGGCTGCCGTCGAACAGGCGATCGGTGTCCGCCCCGAACTCCCTGTGCATCTCGCCGATCTGTTCGACCGCGACGAGGTCGTGACATCGCTCCCGAACGATCTCGCCACCGTGGAAGATTTCGTGGATTCGGTGCGTCGGGCCTGAGCGCCGGTACGATCGTCGGCGGCGATTGCCCGGCTCGTCGTACTCGATGAGCGAGGCCGGAACTCCGGTCGATCGTCGACCCCCACACATGCGGACCGGGTGGGACATCCGGATCGCCGAGCCTCTGACGTGAGGAGAGTGCCGTGGAAGTCACGGAGATGCGTCGTTCGACGCTGCAGCGCAAAGATCGCGACGAGTTGACCCAGATCGCGGAAGCGCTCGGCAAACGGCCCGGTTCACGCGCTCGGAAGGGCGAGATCATCGATCTCATCCTCGACCTCGCAGCCGGTGGTGACGGTGCCGGCGTCGCCGGAGACGACACTGATGCCGACGGCAGCGACAACCGCACAGAGGTCACCGCAGAGGAGGCGGCAGGCGAGTCCGACGGGGGTGCGCCCGCGAAGCGACAGAAGAACGACGACGGCTCCGGCTCCGGTGACAGCGGTAGCCCAGCCGGCTCGACCGACGGTGACGACACCGATCGACCCGAACCCGGCAACCGACGGCGCCGGCGGCGGGGGCGCGACCGCGACAACCGCAGCGACGGCAACGAACAATGGGACGGGGAACCGATCCCGGTGCAAGGACACCTCGACCTGCGGAGCGAGGGCTACGGCTTTCTGCGCGTCAACGACTACCTGCCGAGCCGCGACGACGCCTACGTGCCGGTGAAGCTCGTCCGCCAGCACGACCTGCGCAAGGGTGATGTGATCTCCGGTCCGTCTCGACCCGCGAACCGCAACGAAAAGAACCCCGCGCTGATGTCGGTCGAGACCGTCAACGGAGAGGACCCCGACGAGGCCACCAAACGACCGAACTTCGACGATCTCACGCCGGTGCATCCCTCTGAACGTTTGGTGATGGAGATCGCCGACGAGCCCGACAATCTCGTTGCGCGCATCGTCGATCTCGTGGCCCCGATCGGGAAGGGCCAACGGGGGCTGATCGTGGCACCGCCCCGGGCTGGGAAAACGAACGTGGTCAAGCAAATCGTCCGGTCGATCGAGACCAACCATCCCGAGATCACGCTCATCGTCGCCATGATCGACGAACGACCCGAAGAGGTCACCGACATGAAGCGTTGGCTGTCGGCGGAGACGACCGAGGTCGTGGCATCGACGTTCGACAAGCCGGCCGACGAGCACGTCGCCATCGCCGATCTCACGATCGAGCGGGCCAAGCGTCTCGTCGAGGAAGGCAACGACGTCTGTGTCGTGCTCGACGGCATGACCCGACTCTGCCGGGCTTCCAACCTCGAAACCGCACCGTCGGGCAAGACCCTTCCTGGCGCAGTGGATGCTGCTGCGCTCTTCGGGCCCAAAAAGTTGCTCGGAGCAGCTCGCAAGGTTGAAGAAGGTGGCTCACTCACCATCATTGCCACGGCTGTGGTCGATTCGGGTTCGCAGGCCGACGAGGTCATCTTCGACGAGCTCATGGGCACGGCCAACATGGAGCTGCGTCTGAACCGTAGTCTTGCCGAGCGTCGGATCTACCCGGCGATCGATGTCGAGCGGTCGTCCACTCGTCACGACGAGCTGCTGTTCACCGAGCCTCAACTCGGCCAGGTTGCCGTGTTGCGGCGCGTTCTCGGCGAGCTCAACGACGAAAAGGGGCCCGCTGCCGGTCTTGGCATGTTGGTCGAGCGGCTGACTGCCACGAAGTCCAACGAGGAATTTCTCGCCGAGGTCGCCAAGTCAGCGTCCGGCTCCTAGCCTTGGAGATCGCTATGAAGTCCGACATCCACCCCGAGTATCGCCCAGTCGTGTTCCAGGACATGTCCGCCGGCACCTCCTTCCTGACCCGCTCGACCATCTCCACCAGTGAGACCGTCGTGTGGGAAGACGGCAACGAGTACCCGCTGGCGAAGGTGGAGATCTCGAGTGAGAGTCACCCCTTCTTCACCGGGCAGATGAAGATCGTCGACACGGCTGGTCGGGTCGAGCGCTTCGAGAAGCGCTACGGCCGGCGCAAGAAGGCCGAGGCCACTCCCGCCGAGGGCGAGGGCGACGAGAGCTGAGGCTCGCGTGAGCCTCGATCCCACCCGTCGGGCGGGGCTCGAGCGTGCTCGTGCACTTGCGATCGCACGAGATCACTTTGACCTCGACGTCGAGGAAGCGACTGTCGACGCGGCGCCGTTCGGCGTAACCATTCGTGTCGGCGGGTCCGACGCAACAACCGCAGTGATCGTGTCGTCGGTGGACGACCTCTCGGTACTCGGTGGCGCGCTCGTGTGGCTCGATCGCAATCCGATGGAGACGGTGCATCTGATCGTCGAACACCATGCTGGCATCCATGCTCGGCGTGCCGCAGTGCTCGCTCCAGAACTGGTCGTCCACCAGCTCGTCGGTTCTGACATTCACCCTGCCGTCGCAGCACCGGTGGAGGATCCGCACCCCGTACCCGACGACGTCGTGCCGCTGGTTGCCATGATCGAGCGAAGCGGCGCGCAGGTTGTCGTCGAGGACGGCATCGTCCGTGCCGAGATCGCAGGTCTCGAGGTTGGTCGAGTCGTGACCGGACCGGCCGGCTCGACCTTCGAGGTCGGGGTCGGCCGCTTCGACCGCGAGGCTGGGGTGCTGCTGCACGGTGATCGTCCCGTCGAACCGGCGCTGGTCGACACGATCGAGATGGTGCAAACCCATCGCCGCGTCGGTGCGGTCGCACACCCGATCAATCGGATCGGTCGCGAGCGGTGGCTGCGGGAGATGATCCGTCTCGACCCTGCGATCGCAGGTGTCGACGAGTCGGTGCTGGTCGAACCGATCCCGCCCCGCACGAGCCTCCTGCAGCCGGCGGCGGCTGCACTTCGTGCGGCTGCGGGTGAGCGCAAGATCCTGGTCGTGTGCGCGGTTGGCGTAGAGCTCAGCCTGGTGCCCGATACTGCTGATCTGCTGCTGGTTCACCGGACCGACGAGGTCCGTTTCGTGCTCCCGGCCCGGGACCGGCTGCCGTTCCTCGACCGGCTCTGCGCTCGTCTGCCGGTCCCGGTGTCGTTCGCTGACATCTCCGTTCCCTGGGTGGACTGACGAATGTCCGCGGTGCCGTCATTCCTCGTCGGTGGAGAGTTGTCACCGCAGGGTTGGTTCGGTAGCTTGTGCACAGATTCACGAGCGAGTCGGAGCACCGTCGGCCGTGGAGGAGAGGCGACAGTGGACGACGAGCAGCAGCGCGAATTGCGAGAGGGCGCGGGAGATGCCTTTTCGTCAGCGTTCGAACTCATCGTGACGCCCACCCTCTTCGGCATGCTGGGGTGGTTCATCGACTCGCAGCTCGGTCTGTTCCCGCTCTTCACCCTCGTGCTCACCTTGCTGGTGCTCGGCTACGAGACCTGGAGGGTGTTCTCGCGCTACAACGCCGACATGGACGCTGAACTCGAGGCCCGGCGTGCCGCGTATGGCCGTGCAGGATCCACTGGCGAGGTCGGTGCATGAACGACAGGCCTGTGAGCGTTCCCAAGGGAACAGCCGATCTCGCTCCCGAGCGGACGATCGCCCGAGACCTTGCCGCACGAACCGTGCTTGTCGCCCCCGTCATGGTTGCGATGGGAGCGGTGTTCTGGGGCGGCGCCGGGGCGTGGTCCGCGGGCTACGCCCTCGTCATCGTCGCAGTCAACTTCCTGCTCGGCGCCGCAACCATCACGTGGGGAGCACGAATCTCCCCCGGAGCCCTGTTCGGCTCGGTCATGTTCGGGTTCATCGCCCGTCTTGGCATCATCACCGCCGCTGTGCTACCCATTCGCGACAGCGAGTGGTTCGAAGTCGCACCGTTCGCGATCAGCTTGCTGGTCACCCACCTCGGGCTTCTTGCCTGGGAAACGCGCCACGTTTCTGCGTCGCTCGCCTTCCCCGGTCTCAAGCCCGGCCACGATCTCTTGTCCATCACCGATCCCGCTGCGGAGCGCTCAGCATGAACGTCCTCGCTCTTGAGTTCCCCCCCGTCAACCATCTCTTCGACTGGCCGTCGATTGCGTTCGAGGGCACGCCCTTTGCGCTGAACAAGGTGGGGCTCACATACCTCTTCGCCATGGTGGCCACCATGGCAATTTTCGCCTTGGCGGGGGCCCGTCGCGGGCGCCTCGTGCCGGCCGGCGTTCAGCACGTGGCCGAGTCCGGCGTCAACTTCGTCGAGGAATCGGTGGTGATGCAGACCATCGGCCCAGACGGCAAGAAGTTCATGCCGTTCCTCACCACGATGTTCTTTTTCATCCTCTTCTCGAACATCACCGAGGTCATCCCGGGGTGGCAGTTCCCGGCCAACTCCCGTATGGCGATGCCGATCACCCTCGCCCTGCTCGTCTGGGTGATCTACAACTTCCAGGGCGTGAAGCATCAGGGCCCGCTCGGCTACCTGAAGAATTCGCTGTTCCCGCCCGGCGTCCCGGTGTTCCTCTACATCATCGTGACGCCCATCGAACTCGTCTCGACTTTCGTCGTGCGCCCCTTCTCCCTGGCGATCCGGCTCTGGGCCAACATGGTCGCTGGCCACCTTCTGCTGGTGACCTTCGCCGTGCTGTCGGCAGCGCTGTGGGATTCGCTCGCCCCTGCCGCCGCCCTCCCGTTCGTCATGCTGATCCTCATGACCGGCTTCGAGATCCTGGTCTCGTTCCTGCAGGCCTTCATCTTCACGATTCTCACCGCCGTCTACATCGGCGGGTCCATGCATCCCGAACACTGACCGGCGCGTCGGCGTTCATTCCATTCCCGAAATCTCATTCAAAAACAGGAGAAACCCAAGTGCTCAACGTTCTTGCGCAAACCGGAGCGGGCGAGATGCTCGAAGGCCTCAAGGCCATCGGCGCTGGTCTGGGCTACGGCCTCGCAGCCATCGGTCCCGGTATCGGCATCGGCACCGTCGTCGGCAACGCCATCTCGTCGATGGCCCGGCAGCCCGAGTCGGCCGGCATGGTCCGCACCACGATGTTCCTCGGCATCGCCTTCACAGAGGCGCTCGCCCTGATCGGTTTCGTGGTCTTTATCCTTCTGCTCCCCTGAGCAGAGGAAGGACACAGCAATGATTCACACCATCCGGCGTACGGCCGGGGCGTTCGGCATCGCAACGGCCGCATTCGTCACCCTCGCTGCTCCTGCCGGCGCAGCGGGTGAGACGATCGGTGGTTGCGCGATCGAAGCCGCGATCTACGCAGAAGAAGCCTATGGCAGCCTCCACGCGGTGGAGGAGGACAAAGAGCTGTTCAAGAAGCTGGAAAAAGAGATGGAGTCGTGCCTCGAGGCACCGAGCCCCATCATCCCCGAGGTCGACGAGATCATCTGGGGCGGCGCAGCGTTTGCCGTGCTGTTCGGCTTCATGGCTTGGAAGGGCTTCCCCGCCGTGAAGGGCGCCATGGACGATCGAGCGGCAAAGATCGCCTCCGATCTCGACGCGGCCGAGAAGGCCAAGGTCGACGCCACCCAGGTGAAGGCTGACCACGAGGCCGCACTCGCCGGTGCTAAGGCAGAGGCCAACCAGATCATCGAGGACGCCCGTCAGCAGGCCGACCAACTCAGGACCGAGCTCCAGGCCCGGGCCAACGAGGAGATCGCCGAGATGCGCTCTCGGGCCACATCCGACATCGAATCGGCGCGGTCACAGGCACTCAACGATCTCCGTGGCGAGGTCGCCTCGATTGCGGTCGGCGCTGCCGAACGAGTGATCCAGAGCAACCTCGATGCGTCGGCGCAGCAAGCCCTTGTCGATGCGTACATCGAAGAGGTGGCTCGTGGCTGACGATCGGGTCGGCGGATACGCCGACGCGCTGTTGGCCGTTGCTGCGGCCGAGGGTGCTTCCGATGTCGTCGAAGACGAGCTGTTTCGCGTCGCAGAAGCCGTGCGGGCCAGCGAGTCTCTGCTGAACACCCTCGCCGACCGGCAACTGCCGATCGAGCGCCGTATCGGTGTCGTGGAAGACCTTCTCGGTTCGAAGGCGTCTCCGACCACGACCGCCCTCGTCTCGATGGTGGTGGCCAACGGCCGGGGCGCTGATCTGCCCGCCATCGTCGACGAGGCCATGATCCGCAGCGCAGCAGGCCGGAATCGCCAACTCGCCCGCGTTCGCTCCGCCGTCGGCCTCGACGACGATCAGGTGCAGCGCCTGGCGCAAGCCATCAAGACCCGGACCGGTTCTGATGTCGAGATCCGTGTTGTCATCGACGAGAGCGTCATGGGCGGTCTCATCACCGAGATCGGTGACGATGTGATCGACGGATCCGTGCGGCGCCGGATGTCGCAGCTTCGGGAATCGTTCAACTAATTCACTCACTCACGCACGACCACTAGAGAGACAACATGTCGGATCTCACGATCAACACCGCGGACATCGCAGCCGCCATTCAGAGCAATCTCGATGGCTTCAACCCCAGCCTCGAACAGACGACGGTCGGGAGGGTGCTCGAGGTCGGCGACGGCATCGCCCGGGTGTCGGGCCTTCCCGACGCCGCAGTCAACGAGATGCTTCGTTTCGAGAACGGGCTCATCGGCCTTGCGCTGAACCTCGACGAGGGCTCCATCGGCGCCGTGGTGCTCGGCGACGTCGAGGGGATCGAGGAGGGTCAGACGGTGGTCGCCACCGGCGACATCTTGTCGGTTCCGGTCGGCGATGGCCTGCTCGGCCGAGTTGTGAACCCCCTGGGTGAGCCGATCGACGGCAAGGGCGCGCTGACCAACGTGCAGCCTCGCCGTATGGAGATCCAGGCCCCCGGTATCACCGGCCGCAAGCCGGTGCACGAGCCGATGCAGACCGGGATCAAGGCGATCGACTCGCTGATCCCGATCGGTCGTGGTCAGCGAGAGCTGATCATCGGCGACCGCAAGACCGGCAAGACCACCATCGCCCTCGACACGATCCTCAACCAGAAGGGTCTTGGGGTGAAGTGCATCTACGTGGCGATCGGGCAGAAAGCGTCCACGGTTGCACAGTCGGTCGCCACGCTCGAGGAACTTGGTGCGATGGACTACACCACCGTCGTGGTTGCGCCGGCCTCCGATCCTGCTCCGTTCAAGTTCCTGGCCCCGTACGGCGGTTGTGCCATGGGGCAGCACTGGATGGAGAACGGGGAGCATGCGCTGATCATCTATGACGACCTTTCCAAGCAGGCCGAGGCCTACCGTCAGGTGTCCTTGCTCTTGCGTCGTCCGCCGGGTCGTGAGGCGTTCCCGGGTGACGTCTTCTACTTGCACTCGCGGTTGCTCGAGCGGGCCGCAAAGCTTTCCGACGAACTCGGTGCCGGCTCATTGACTGCGCTGCCGGTCATCGAGACCAAGGCGGGCGACGTGTCGGCCTTCATCCCGACCAACGTGATCTCGATCACCGATGGTCAGATCTTCCTACAGGACGATCTGTTCAAGTCAGGTATTCGCCCTGCGGTCGACGTGGGGATCTCCGTGTCGCGCGTTGGTGGCGCGGCGCAGGTCAAGGCGATGAAGACCGCCACCGGCACCCTCAAGGGGGACTTGGCCCAGTTCCGCGAACTCGAGGCCTTTGCTGCGTTCGGTTCCGATCTCGATGCCGTGTCGAAGGCCCAGCTCGAACGGGGCTACCGCCTGACCGAGTTGCTGAAGCAGGGGGTCAATCAGCCCTGCCCGGTGCAGGAACAGGTCGTCTCGATCTGGGCCGGCACCAACGGCTTCCTGGACAGTCTTCCGGTCGAAGACGTGTTGCGCTTCGAGCGGGAGCTCGTCGACTGGTTCAACACCCGTCACAGCGATGTCATGAACGAGATTCGTGACCACGGGACGATCGGCGATGCAGATGCCTTTGCCGCTGCAGTGCAGGCGTTTGCCGACCAGTTCGCGTCGAGTGCTGCGCCCGCAGGCGACGAACCCGAAGCGGAGGCCCAGGCGGCTGCCCACTCCGAGCTGGTCGACTCTGACGTCACGCTTCCCGAAGAAGACATCACCCGAGACGAGGACTGATCGGCTGTGCCAGGAGGGAAGGAGCGGGAGCTCCGCCGTCGCATCTCGAGCGTCCAATCGACGAAGAAGATTACGCGCGCCATGGAACTCATCGCAGCGACGCGAGTCGTCAAGGCGATGCAGCGCGCCGATGCGGCCCGTCCCTACGCCCGTCGAATCACCTCCGTGATCGAAAACCTTGCGGCCGGAGGGGCATCGGTCGACCATCCGCTGCTGCGCGAGGTCGACGAGGTCAAGACCGTCGGCTTCATCGTCATCGCCGGCGACCGCGGCTTGGCCGGTGCGTTCAACACCAACCCCATCCGGGCTGCGGAGCGCCAACTCATGGCCCATCAGACCGAAGGCAAGGACTACTCCCTGTTCTGCGTCGGCAAGAAGCCTGGTGCCTATTTCCGCTTCCGCAACTACCGCGTCGACCACGCCTACGAGGGGTTCACGGCCGACCCGACCTATGAGGACGCTCGGCGCATTGCCGAGGACGTCGCTGCTGCCTTCATCTCGGGGCAGATCGACGAGGTCGAGTTGATCTACACCGAATTCATCTCCATGGGCACCCAGCGAGTGTCGGTCCGTCGCTTTCTTCCGCTCGAAGACACCACGGTCATGGCCGCCGAAGGCGGTGGGTCGGCCGAAGCCGCTTCCGCCTTCGAGTTCGAGCCGAGCCCCGAGGCGGTGCTCGAGTCGCTCCTGCCTCGCTATATCGAAGCCCGCCTGTTCGGTGCTCTCCTCGACAATGCAGCGTCCGAGCACGCCAACCGCCAGCGGGCCATGAAGTCGGCCACCGACAACGCCGAGGATCTCATCACGAAGCTCAGTCGTGAGATGAATGCCGCCCGCCAGGCATCGATCACCACCGAGATCATGGAGATTGTCGGTGGTGCCGAAGCGCTCGGCGGTGGTGGCGACAGTCTCGACCTCCCCGCTGCGTTGGCCGAGGTCTCCTCGATCGCAACCGCCGAACGTGCGCCGGGACCCTTCGGCCCCGGCTCCGCCGCTCCCCTCGACGGTGGTGCGGCTCCGTCGTCCGATTTCACTATCAAGGGCAACGTCGACTCGATGCTCTATCACCGGCCCGACAGCCGGTCCTTCGGCGAAACCATCGCCGAAGTCTGGTTCGACTCGCCCGAGAGCGCCGAGGCCGCCGGCTTCACGCTCGCCAACACGCACCCACACTCGTAAGCGAAGGATCCGAGACATGACCGTTACCGAGAACGAGCTCAAGCAAGGACGCATCGTCGGCATCGCCGGCCCCGTCGTCGACGTGGAGTTCCCTCCCGGCAACCTGCCGGAGATCAACACCCAGATCGAATTCGACGTCAACGTCGGTGGTGAAACGATTCACGTTCCCGCCGAGGTTGCGCAACAGATCGGTGACAGCCGGGTGCGAGCGATCGCTATGAAGCCGACCGATGGCCTCACCCGAGGCGCGCCGGTGATCAACACCGGGCACGGTGTTCAGGCGCCGGTAGGCGACGGCACCCTTGGCCACATCTGGAATGTCATGGGCGACTGCCTCGACGAGCCGGGCCTCACCACAGACGAGCGGTGGGAGATTCACCGGGCCGCGCCCGACTTCGATGCTCTCGAGCCGTCGGCAAAGATGTTCGAGACCGGCGTCAAGGTGATCGACCTGCTCACCCCTTACAAGGAGGGTGGAAAGATCGGCTTGTTCGGTGGTGCCGGCGTGGGCAAGACCGTGCTGATCACCGAGATGATCACCCGTGTGGCATCGAACCACGGTGGTGTGTCGGTGTTCGCCGGCGTCGGCGAGCGCACCCGTGAGGGCACCGACCTCTTCATCGAGATGGGTGAGACCGTCATGGGGGACGGTGAAACCTCTGTGCTCGACAAGGCTGCGCTGGTCTTCGGTCAGATGGACGAGCCGCCCGGGGTTCGTCTGCGCGTCGCCCTGTCGGGCGTGACGATGGCGGAGTACTTCCGCGACGTTCAGAACCAGGACGTGTTGTTGTTCATCGACAACATCTTCCGCTTCGTGCAGGCCGGTTCCGAAGTGTCCACGCTGCTGGGCCGTATGCCGTCTGCGGTGGGGTATCAGCCCACCCTCGCCGACGAAATGGGTGAGCTCCAGGAGCGGATCACCTCGACCCGAGGGAAGTCGATCACGTCGTTGCAGGCCGTGTACGTGCCGGCCGACGACTACACCGACCCGGCGCCGTTCACCTCGTTCACCCACTTCGACGGTACGACCGAACTCTCCCGTGACATCGCAGCGCTCGGCATCTACCCGGCCGTGGATCCGCTTGCGTCGTCCTCGACGATCCTCGATCCGCTGGTCGTCGGCGACCGCCACTACCAGGTTGCTCGCCGGGTGCAGGAGGTCCTCCAGCGGTACAAGGAACTCCAAGACATCATCGCCATCCTCGGCCTCGACGAACTCTCCGAGGAGGATCGCGTCACTGTCGACCGGGCTCGCAAGGTCCAGAAGTTCCTCTCTCAGCCGATGTTCGTGGCGAAGACGTTCACCAACCAGGACGGCATCTTCACCCCGGTCGAGGAGACCATCGAGTCCTTCGAGGCACTCGTGACCGGTGATCTCGACCATCTTCCCGAGCAGGCGTTCTTCATGGTCGGCGGCGCCGAGGATGCCGAACGCAAGGCCGCCGAACTCCAAGCCGAAAGCTGAGTCGTCCGAACATGTTCGACGTCCAGGTCGTCTCCCCCGAAGCGGTGTCGTACACCGGCGAGGCAGAGATGGTCATCGCGCGCACCATGGAAGGGGGCGACATCGCCTTCCAGGCTGGTCATGTCCCGTTCATCGGCGCGCTGGCGGTGTGGTCGGTGGAGGTCATCAAGCCGGGTGGTGAACGAGATGTGTTCGCCGTTCACCGCGGCTTCGTGCAGGTGTCCGGCAACGAGGTCACCATTCTGAGCGACGTGAGCGAATCGGCCGCCAACATCAATGTGGCCCGTGCTCAGGAGGCGCTCGGTCGGGCTCAGGAGACGCTGCGCTCCGATGCCGCCGACGAGGACGCAGCGGCGGCGTTGGCTCGGGCCGAGCTCCGACTCCGCGTCGCCGGCGTCACCAACTAGCGCAGATCAGCACGTCCTCAGCTGGCCGGCTCGACGCAGGCTGGTATGTGAGCAGTGATCAGTGGTGTCACTCGCCGAGGAGTTGTCTGCGAAGCGCCGGCTCCATGCGAGGATCCGAGGTCCACGGGATGACGTCGCTGGTTTCGAACAGCCATCGGAAGATGCGGTCCTTGAGTTTGTGTTCGACCTCGGCGGTCTGGGCCGAGCCGGCAAGATTCTGCGTCTCTCGGGGATCGTTGACTCGGTCGAACAACTCGGGCCCCTCGTAGAGGCGCTCGGTGTACGCCCACTGCTCGGTGCGGATCGAGATGGCGCGGCCGGTCAGCGACGTGTCTTCGTGTTGGAGTTCCTGCTTGTGTCGATAGTGCCCGGTGTTCCCCGACTCGAGCAGTGGCTCCTCCTCGAGCAGGAAACCGCCCTCGCTGAAGGCGGCGTCGCGATGGTGGAGGGAGGGGTCGCTGAGCAGGGGAACGAGGCTCCGGCCGAAGTGCGTGTACTCGGCCTCGATGCCGGCCAGTTCGAGCAGAGTGGGGGTCAGGTCGACCAACTCGGCGAAGGATGTCACCACCCCGGAGCTGGCTCGCGGGTCATGGATCACCAGTGGATTGCGGACCAGCACGTCATCGAGGCCCGACATCCATTTCTCGACGAGGCCGTAGTCTCCGAGGTACTCACCGTGATCGCTGAAGAAGAAGCTCACCGTGTTCTCGGCCGAGCCTGCGGCGTCGACAGCATCGAGTACCCGACCCAGTTGATCGTCGACACGCGATGTCATGCCGTAGTAGGTGGCGATGATCTCCCGCCAGTCGTCGTCGTCGAGACGGCCGAGTCCATACCGATCGTGAATTGCCTGCATGAACCGGGGTCGGGTCGATCGGTCGGTCTGGGCGGGCAGCGGAACGTCGTTGCGGTCGTGCAGTGAGAACCATGGCTCGGCGGCGGTGAACGGTGGATGCGGATACATCAGCGGGACGAAGAGGCACCACGGCTCGGGCAGTCCGTCGGTGACCCAATCGATTGCGGTGCGCACGGTCGCCTCGTCGAAGTCGAGCGGCGGCTCGTCGAGTGCACCGTGGTAGAAGGCGAAGTAGTACTTGTGGTCCTCGGGGAAGGGTCCCTTGTGGAGGAGGGCACCGAGGTCTGGGGTGGTGGTGAACCCGAACCGGTCGGAACTCGCCTCGGTCACACCGACACCCATCATGTCGCCTCGGGCGCCGGCCAACGCGACGTGATAGCCGCCAGTGCGGAGCGTCTTGAACACGTTGGGCTCGTGGTGTTGCAGCAGATGACTGAGCGTGCGGTGGCCGGCAACGTGCGGATACCAGCCGGTGAACATCGAGATGCGACTCTGCGAGCAGACACTGTGTTGTCCGTAGGCATTGTCGAACCGGGTCCCGGCAGCGGCAAGTGCATCGATGTTCGGGGTTCGCGCCACCGGATTGCCGAAGCAGCCGACCGCATCGGCGCGGAGTTGGTCGGGCATGAACAGCAGGAGGTTGGGGCGAGCATCCATCAGGCGACCACGGTTCCCGCGATGCCTTCCTCGGGAGGCGGCCAGGCCATGTCGAGGTTGCGCAGCGTCTGAACGATGATCTCGCTGATCACGAGATTGCGATACCACTTTCGGTCCGACGGGATCACGTACCAGGGTGCGGCGTCGGTGGATGTCTCTTGCAGCATGACGCGGAAGGCCTCCTGGTAGTCGTCCCAGTGGGCGCGCTCGGCGAGGTCACCGAAGCTGAACTTCCAGTTCTTGTGAGGTTGATCGATGCGGTCCTGAAGTCGCTGACGCTGTTCGTCCTTGCTGATGTGCAGGAACAGTTTGATGATCGTCGTGCCTTCGTCGGCCAACAGCTGCTCGAACTCGCGGATGTGCCGATAGCGCTTCGACCATCGTTGCGCAGGCACGAGGTCATGGACCCGCACGACCAGCACGTCCTCGTAGTGCGAGCGGTTGAAGATCGTGATCTCACCGCTCCTCGGCGTGTGGGCGTGGACCCGCCACAGGTAGTCGTGAGCGAGTTCCTCGTCGGTCGGTTTCTTGAATGCAGCGACCCGTACACCGCTCGGGTTCACGCCGTCGAAGACGTGTCGGATCGTTCCGTCCTTGCCACCGGTGTCGGTCGCCTGGATCACGACCAGCACCTTCTGCTTGCCCTCGGCGAACAACAGCTCCTGCAAAACTTCCAGTTCGTCGTTGAGGTCGTCGAGTCGATCCTCGATGTCGTCCTTGTCGAGGCCGCCGTCGTCGTCGGTGGGCCACTCGTCCAGATCGACGTCGGTGTCCGGTTGGACTCGAAAGCGAGAAATGTCCATGCCAAGAGTGTGCCCCGCAACGTGCGCCGACCGCAGGCCGTACCGCCTTCTGGGTCGTCAGGCGTCGAGGATCTCGTTCGCCTTCTCTTGGCTGTGCAGTGCGCGGATGTGGCGGACGGTACCCGTGCGCGAGCGCATGACGAGCGATTCGGTGGTCGCACCGCGCTGGTTGAAATGCACCCCGTTCATGAGGTCACCATCGGTGATGCCGGTGGCGGCGAAAAAACAGTCGTCACTGCGGACCAGATCGTCCTGGGTCAGGATGCGTTCGAGGTCGTAGCCCTGCTTGGTCGCTTCGGCACGTTCGCGTTCGTTGCGAGGCCACAGGCGGCCGAGTTGTTGCCCGCCCATGCACTTGAGCGCAGCGGCGGTGATCACACCCTCCGGCGTGCCACCGATTCCGATCAGAATGTCGGCGCCGGCGTCGGGCCAACAGGTCGAAATGGCGCCGGCGACGTCACCGTCGGGGATCAGCCGAATTCTGGCCCCTGCCTCGCGCACCTCTCGGATATGTTCGGCGTGGCGATCACGATCGAGGATGACGGCAGTGAGATCACGGACCGCACAATGCTTGGCCTCCGCCACTGCTTCGAGATTTTCGGTCAGCGACTTGTCGAGGTCGATGGAACCGACGGCCTCAGGACCGACGGCAAGCTTCTCCATGTAGAGGCACGGGCCCGGGTCGTACATCGTCCCCCGAGGTGCGACGGCGATCACGGCCAGCGCGTTGGCTCGTCCCAGCGCAGTGAGTGTGGTGCCGTCGATCGGATCGACGGCGATGTCGGTCTCGGCATGGGTCCCGTCACCGATCCGCTCGCCATTGAAGAGCATGGGGGCTTCGTCCTTCTCGCCCTCACCGATGACCACCACACCATCCATCGAGACACTGGCGAGCATCGTGCGCATGGCATCCACCGCAGCGCCGTCGGCCCCTTCCTTGTCGCCTCGTCCCATCCATCGAGAAGCGGCAATCGCCGCAGCTTCGGTGACACGGACGAGTTCGAGTGCCAGGTTGCGGTCCGGCATCAATGGGGAGGTCGCCATGGCTCGGACGGTACCCGACACGCATCTTTCCCGCTGGCATTGGCGACGTGAGAACATGAGGACGTGCCGAGTTTCCAAAACCCATTCCGCAAAACCAGTGGTGGCGTCGATTTGCCCGCCACCGACAACGATGCCGCCGAATCCGTCCCCGACCTGGTCGACGACGAGTCCGGCGAATGGCTCGCCTACGAGTTGCATGCCATGGCGTCGGAAACCCGACGCATGCTCGCCCAGCTGCTGCTGGCCGACGAGGTGGTGCACTCGTGGCAGGGGACCACGTTGCTTGCGCACGAGAGTGTCGAGGAGCACGTCGACGCCTTGCTCGAGGAGGTGGAAGCGGCCACAAATCCGGATCTCGATCCCGCGAAGCCGCAGGTGGCGTTCGAGATGGAGGGCTGGTCGTCGGAACTGCAGGCAGTGCTGTCGGAGCGCCTCAGTCAGGCGGCCGTTCCGCACGAGTTCGACGAAGGCGATCTCGTCTGTCACGAAGAGGACGAGGAGCAGGTCGAGCTCGTGATCGAGGATCTGCTCGCACGTGCAGCCGACGACGGGCTCGAGGAGCTCGAGGGACTGGAGGTCAACGAGCTGTTGTCAGCGATGTTCGAGGCGGTCGATCGGCTTC
>Ga0181588_10000499_pt1 | contig 35265 bp, 42 predicted proteins | sample 071ome_26_FD_148607 | JGI IMG/M metagenome (GOLD analysis project Ga0181588, IMG submission 148607) | Coastal salt marsh microbial communities from the Groves Creek Marsh, Skidaway Island, Georgia - 071409BT metaG (spades assembly) | ecosystem: Environmental > Aquatic > Marine > Intertidal zone...
GCCCTTCGCGTGAATTCATACGGACGAAACAACATTCACTGCACCTACGCACCTCCTTTGTCGTTCTACCTGCGAGAATGGCACCATGATTTTTGACGGGCATGTGCACCAGCTCCCCGATACCGACCCAACCGAAACCGAAGAATGGCTCGACAGCCTCGAGGCCATCGTCGACTCAAAAGGCAAGACACGAGCGCGATTCATCCTGTCGAAACTGCTCGCTCACGCAAACGCTCGCCAGGTCAGCTTCCCAGCAACGGTAAGCACCCCGTACGTCAACACGATTCCCCGGGAGCAGCAGCCATGGTTCCCCGGTGACGAACACATCGAGCGTCGCATTAGAGCATTTATTCGCTGGAACGCCGCTGTCATGGTGGTGAAAGCAAACAACGCCGCCGACGGCATTGGTGGGCACCTCTCAACCTTTGCGTCATCGGCTTCGCTCTACGAAATTGGCTTCAACCACTTCTTCCGTGGCAAAGATGCCGAAGGTCTCGGCGATCACGTGTACTTCCAGGGTCACGCAGCCCCCGGAATCTACGCACGAGCCTTTCTCGAAGGTCGGCTCGAAGCCGAAGACCTCGATCATTTCCGTCGCGAGATCGGTCGAGACGGCAGAGGGTTGTCGAGCTATCCACACCCGCGACTCATGCCAGATTTCTGGGAATTCCCCACCGTCTCAATGGGCCTTGGCCCGATCACCGCTCTCTACCACGCACGATTCAACCGGTACCTCATGAACCGGCAGATGGACGACACCTCAAACAGCAGAGTGTGGGCGTTCCTTGGTGATGGCGAGACCGACGAGCCTGAAACCTTGGGTGCCATCTCGCTCGCCGCCCGCGAGCAACTCGACAACCTCATCTTCGTGGTGAACTGCAACCTGCAACGCCTCGATGGACCTGTTCGAGGCAACGGAAAAATCATCCAAGAACTTGAAGCGGTGTTCCGCGGAGCCGGCTGGAACGTCATCAAAGTCATCTGGGGCTCAAAATGGGATGAACTGTTGGCTCAAGATAAAGACGGTGTTCTTCTCAACCAAATGAACACCACCGTTGACGGCGAGTTCCAGCGCTACGCCGTCGAAGAGGGCAACTACATTCGCGAAAACTTTTTCGGACCAGACCCTCGCCTGCGGCAGATGGTCTCCCACCTTTCAGACGACGAACTCCGAAATCTGCCCCGTGGTGGCCACGACTACCAAAAACTGTTTGCCGCCTACAAGGCAGCCACCGAAAACCTCGGTAGTGGCCGACCGACGGTCATTCTGTGCAAGACCGTCAAAGGATGGACGTTGGGGCCGGGCTTCGAAGGTCGCAACGCGACACACCAGATCAAAAAGATGACCCGCGACCAATTACTCGAGTTGCGCGATCGCCTCCATCTCCATGACGAAATTCCGTCTGAGTCACTTGAAGAAGACGACCCTCCGTACTTCAGGCCAAGCGAAGACTCGATCGAATACCAGTACATGATGGAACGCCGAAAGGCGCTCGGCGGGGTGATGCCAACCCGACGAGTGGCAGTAAAACGACCACTTTCGCTGCCTGCTGACGAGGTCTTCCAAGAACTCCGGATGGGGTCTGGAGAGTTGCCGGTGAGCACGACAATGGGGTTCACCCGGTTGTTGCGCAGTCTGTGCCGTGACGAAAACATTGGCCGGCGCGTGGTTCCGATCATTCCCGACGAGGCTCGAACCTTTGGCATGGATGCACTCTTCCGAGAACTCGAGATCTACGCATCTCAGGGCCAAAAATATGAACCGGTCGACCACGACCTGTTGCTCTCGTATTCGGAAGACTCCGATGGCCAAATTCTTGAAGAGGGCATCACCGAAGCTGGGTCGCTTGCAAGCTTCATCGCTGCCGGATCGAGCTACGCCACCCGCGGCGTGCCCATGATTCCGTTTTACACGTTCTACTCGATGTTCGGATTCCAACGGGTTGGCGATCTCATCTGGCAGGCCGCAGATGCTCGTGTCCGGGGATTCCTCATGGGCGCCACCGCTGGCCGCACCACGCTGCTCGGAGAGGGACTACAACATCAAGACGGGCACAGCCTTGTGCTGGCCTCGACGGTGCCCGCAGTGCAGGCTTATGACCCCGCATTTGCGTACGAACTTGGAGCCATCGTCAAAGATGGCATCAACCGTATGTACGGCCCAGATACCCCCGAAGCTGAGCGCGATGTCATCTACTACATCACCTTGTACAACGAGAACTATCCAATGCCTGCGCTCCCCGACCACCCGGAAACCTCTGAAGAGTATGAGCGTGGCGCAGTTCGCGGGCTCTACCGCTGGAGGCCGGCGCCCCAGGGGAAGGCCCATTCAGCAACCATCGTCTTTTCGGGAATTTCACACCAAGCGGCAACCATTGCCGCCAATGAACTCGCCGATCACTACGACGTTGGTGCCGAACTCTGGTCTGCGACAAGTTACAAACGTCTCCGCGAGCAAGCGCTTGAGGTTGAACGCTCCAACCGGTTGCATCCGTCGGCACCGCAGGAAGAACCGCTGGTCACTCAGTTGCTCAACGATTCATCTGGGCCGATCACAGCCGTCAGCGATTTCATGCGGGCGGTGCCTGAGCAGATCTTGCCGTTTGTGCCCGAAGGTCGTCGTTTCAGCGTGCTCGGTACCGACGGCATGGGCCGAAGCGATACCCGTGAAGCGCTCCGCCGCTACTTCGAGGTCGATGCCGGACACATTGTTGTCAGCACGCTCAACGCGTTGTTGAACGACGGCAAAGTGTCAGCAGACGTCGTCGAAGATGCGATCAAGCGGTACGACATCGACAGTGACGCCCCGAACCCATACGTGGTGTAGAGCCGTCAACGAACGCGGTCAAGCCATCCAGAAAGGATCGCTACCGCTCTCGGGTCGTGACGGAGGCGGTGACCGGCTCCAGCAAGCACGTTGAGTTCTGCGTTTCCGTGTGATTGTGCAAGTTGACGTGCATCGCTCACCGGCACGCTCGGGTCGTCATCTCCGTGAAGAACGAGCAGGGGTCTCGGGGCAAATCGGCGTGCAGCCACCGATGGCCGAAAGCGACGGAATGCTCGGCTCCATTCGTCAAGCGAAGACGGGAAGCCCGGCGTACGAATTGCTCCAATTTGCCGTGCGTGTTCTAAGAATCGACGTGGATGCTCGGCCCAATCATCGAAATCTGCGCGAGGCGATAGGAGTGCTGCTGCATGAACTCGGGGGTCGTCGGCGGCTTCACAAATGACGAGTGATCCACCGGTATTCGTTCCGATGAGCACGACCCGTCGAACGCCAGTCGTTTTTACCACGTGATCAACTGCGTTTCTCAGGTCGTCCATCCATCCCTGCAACGAGAAGTCACCGGTCGACTTGCCACAACCACGAAACGTGAATGCCATTGCGACGTACTCGACCTCGTGGGCGAGTCGATCTATGAGTTCGGGGAAGGTGCCTGCGGAACGACGAGCATCGAGCGGGCCGATCGGAAATCCGTGGCACAAAATAAGGCCCGGAGTGTTGTCGTCTACGGTCGATGGAAGCGTTAGATGGCAAGCAAGTCGCTCTCGACCACTGTCGAAGCTGTCCTCCATCGCTGGTACCGCTATGCCCGTGGTTTGCGGTGCCGCCGTGTCATTCCCGGAGCGGCCAGTGTGTACCCGCGGTTTCGTGCTTCAGCGAGGGTGTCCGGGCCGAAGCACAGCCCTGTTTCCGCTGTCATGATGTCGTCGATGACGGATTCATCGGTCCATTCGTCAAGGTCGTACACAAGCTGGGTGCGCTTGTCGCCGAGAAAGCGGGTGTGCTCAAACCTGACCGGACGTTCCATGCCTGACACGCTACCCAATGATTGGGGTCAGAGTTGGGTTGTCAAATGACATCGTCTGGTGGAGCCGTCGGCCCGACAGCCCCGATCGCGTCAAAGTAACTGAGGTGGGCGTCGACCACCTCAACGATGTCGACGTCGTCAAGCAGTTCGATCCCCGTGTCGGCGGCAACCATCATGAGGTGAGCAATCAATGCTTCATCAGAGACGATGAGAGTCGAATCAATGTTCTGCCGTTGGTCAATCACTCGGTCAGGTGCAAGGCCCTGGGCGTGAAGCCAATTGATATGAGCAATGAGAAGCGATTCGACTTCTGCAGGGGTGAGACGAGCCTGACTGCGTTCTGGAATTCGGTCGGCGACGAAATCGACTGCCTCGTCGAGGGTGTACACCGCTCGTGGGGCAATCGCATCAAGCCGATGTGCTTCGCGTCCGATCGCGCCAGCGGCGATCGCAAATATCGCGACCGCCGCTAGAACTACGAAGATTCCGAGGGTGAGATCCACGCCTTCAGACTATTACTGCCACCGTGTTGGAGGCAGATGGAGCGTGATCAGATTCCGATCCGCTGGGCGAGAAGCTCGCGGTGATATGTCGGATCACCGAACAGCAACTCTGATGACTTCGCACGCTTGAAGTAGAGGTGTGCGGGATGCTCCCAAGTGAAGCCGATACCGCCGTGAATCTGAATGTTCTCGGCCGTGGCGTGGAAGTACGCCTCTGAGCAGTAGGCCTTCGCAAGCGATGCGACCGAAGGGAGTTCTTCGTTCATTTCGCTTGCACACCAGAGGCCGTAATACGCAGCTGATTTCGCTGATTCGACCTCAAGAAGCATGTCGGCGCACTTGTGCTTGATGGCCTGGAACGAGCCGATGGGGCGTCCGAACTGCACTCGGTCTTTTGCGTACTGCACTGCCATTTCGAGCACGAATTGCGCTCCACCGACCTGCTCTGCGGCGAGACCGATTGCGGCGAGGTCAAGCACGGTTGAGAGGATGTCCCAGCCTTTGCCTTCTGCACCGAGCAGGGTCGCTGGAGTGTTTGAGAACTCGAGCTTGGCCTGACGGCGGGTTTGGTCCATCGTTGACAAAGCGGTGCGGGTGAGGCCTGCGGCATCGCCTGCAACGGTGTAAAGGCTGACGCCAGCAGAACTGCGTGCCGCCACGATGATGAGGTCGGCGAGGTGACCGTCAAGAACGAATGATTTCGTGCCGTTCAGGGTGACGTCTGAGCCGGAACCTGATGCTTCCATCGTGATGCCTGCTTCGTCCCACTTGCCGTTGGGCTCGGTGAACGCAACGGTTGCAATGGTTGAGCCTGCTGCGATGCCTGGCAGGTGCGCTGACTTTGCGGCGTCGTCACCTGACTGCATGAGGGTGTTTGCGGCAAGAACGACTGATGAGAAGAACGGTGCGCAGAGAAGTGCACGGCCCATTTCTTCAAGCACGATGCCGAGTTCGACATAGCCGAAGCCCGACCCGCCATATTCTTCGGGGATGTGGAGTCCTTGGAGGCCCATCTGTTCTGCCATCTGAGTCCAGACGTCAGAGTCGAAGCCGTTGTCGGTTTCCATTTGCTCACGCACGGCCTCTTCGGAGCTCTTCGCTTCCATGAAGGCCCGGATGGTTGAGCGCAGTTCGTCTTGTTCTTCGGTAAATGCAAAATTCATGTCCTGAAGTTTGCCAACTGGACACCTGCGGACACAAATCATAATGTGTACACATATGTACACAACTGGGACTCGCGCCGCTCGAGCCGAATTCGCATCGCTTCTGCGTCGAGCCGAGCATGGTGAATCAACCATCATCACCGACCGCGGTGAACCCGTTGCGGTTCTCGGCCCCCTCGGCGTGACCGCCCCCACCATCGAACAACTCATTTCGTCGGGCGCCGTGATCCCACCACGACGCACCGCCGATTGGCGTCCGCCGACACCGGTTCGGATCTGGGCAGGTACCCGCCTCGACCAAGCGCTTCGGGACCTCCGCGGATGAACGTACTGTTTCTCGACACGTCCGCTCTTCTTGCCATCGCCACCGACACCGCAGGAAGAGACGCCATCCTCACTGCGTTTGACTGCGCCGATGTCGTCGCTGCATCAGGCCTCGCTCTCACCGAAGCACTCCCCGCCCTCGACCGCCTCACCGACGAGCGCTATGCGAGAGTCGACCTTGAAGATGCAGTTCGCCTCACCTGGGATTACCTCCACATCGTCCCTTTAGATGCTCGCTGCACCGAACGGGCCGCAACCTTGGCGAGAGAGCGTCCCCTGCGCCTCAGCGATGCAATCCATTTCGCCGCCGCCGACAGGCTCCCCTCCAACCTCACATACGCAACACTCGACCCGAACCAGATTCCAACCGCTCTCGACCTCGGTTACGAGGTGCTGTCGACGTGAACGCGGGCTACAACATTCGCTCTCAATCACCGCACCCACACCGAATACCGGCAAGAATGAACCCATGAGCACACTTCATTGGTCGAATGCAGATGTCGAAGTTCACAAACTCGTCGTCGGGTCGTACGACAACAACGTCTTCATCGTTCGCTGCACGGCGACCGGCGAGGCAGTCCTTATCGATGCAGCCAATGAACATGAGCGCCTCCTCGAACTCTCTCAAGCGCTTGGAGTCAGACGGATTCTTGAAACGCACGGCCATCACGATCACATCGGAGCGGTAACCGAAATGCGGGAGGCGGGCTACGAAGTTGCCGTCACCGCAGCCGATGCCCCAATGCTGAAAGAGGTGGGCTACGACGTACTCATCGACGACAAAGAGGTCATCGAATTCGGATCACTTCGCCTTCACGCAATTCACAACCCCGGCCACACGCCAGGATCGATCTCGTTTCACCTCGATGGCACACCACTGCTCTTCACTGGCGACACCCTCTTCCCAGGAGGCCCAGGCGCCACCCAATATGAGGGCGGGGATTTCAACACGATTATCACCTCGATCGATGAATTGCTCTTTCCGTTTCCCGATGACACGATCGTCCTTCCGGGGCACGGCCTTGACACCACAATCGGAAACGAGCGCCCTCACCTTCAGGAATGGGTCGATCGAGGTTGGTAAGCCTCGAGACATCAATCTCATGATGATTGCTATCCAGACTCGGTGTACGCCGATAACACAACTACGCTGACATCATGGTTGCTCACGGCCCATCGATTGCCTATGACAGTTCAGCGGCCATCCGCCTTGGCGGAATGGCGCCGGCAGCAGAACTTTTCGGTCCGGGCAATGCGACCGCACTCGTTCGCCCCGATGGGCGGCCAACCCCCGAGTTTCGAGCCGAGCTGCGAAAAGTCTCCAATGTGAGAAACGCTCTCTCGATTGTGCTGCTGTACGCGCAGACGATCGCAATCATTGTTGTTGCCGTCAACTTGGGCTGGTGGGCCTGGCCGATTGCGTTCATCCTCATGGGGCGCGCTCACGCCCAGTTTGCGGCGATGATGCACGAGGCCGCACACCGTCTGCTGTTCACCAACAAAAAATGGAATGACGTGGTTGGGCGCTGGGCCCTGGGCTACATCGGGCTCGTCTCCACCGATGCCTACCGCCGGGTGCACATGGCGCACCATCGACGTGAGTTCGGACCTGAAGAGCCAGACCTGCCGCTCTACCAGGGGTATCCGGTGTCGAAAGAGTCAATGCGCCGGAAACTCATTCGAGATGCCACAGGCCAAACTGGCTTCCGTCTCCTGAAGAGCCAATTTGCTCCCGGCCGATGGAAGAACCCGCGTCAACGAAAAGTGTTGATATCGATGCTCGCCGTGCACAGCGTGCTCTTCGCGGCTTCGATTCTCGCTGGCCAGCCACTCGTCTACCCGCTGTTGTGGATCTTGCCGTTTCTCACCCTGTGGCGAATCATCAACCGGCTTCGCTCCATCGCAGAACATGGCGGCCTTGCAGCGTCAAGCGACCGTCGAATCACCACGCACTGTGTACGCATGGACCCCATCACCCGTTTCTTCATGGCGCCGTACCAACTCGGCTATCACCTCGCCCATCACGTCGATTCGGGGGTGCCGTTCCGGAGCCTGCCGAAGTACCACCGGGCACTCAAAGAATCGGGCTACATCTTTGACGCCTACGAGTACCGGTCATACCCAGCGCTGTGGAAGGCGCTGTCAGCAGGTTGAGACCCCTGCCACACTGAATTTCCCCTACGAGGACAGTGCTAATTCCTGAGTGGGTTCTACACTGTGACCATGTCCCAGTCACCTGAGACCACGGCGCCGCTCCTTGACATTTCTGATCTCAGCGCTCGTCCTGCTGGCGATGCAGCAGAGTCAACTGGCGAGATCCTTCGAGGGCTTAACCTCACCGTTCTTCCCGGCGAAGTACACGCAATTATGGGGCCGAATGGTTGCGGCAAATCGACGCTCGGCAACACCCTGCTCGGCTCTCCCGAATACGAAGTCACTGGTGGCGATATCAAGTTGCTCGGCCAGTCGGTGCTTGACGACTCTCCAGATGAGCGAGCAAAAGCCGGGATGTTTCTCGCATTCCAGTACCCGCAAGAAATCCAAGGCGTATCCGTCATCCAGTTTTTGCGCCAGGCACTCTCAGCCCGCAAGGGCATTGACCTTTCGGTCCTCGAGTTGCGGCTCGCTGCGATGGAGTGGATGCAGCGTCTCGGAATGGATTCCTCATTCGTCGACCGCTACCTCAACGAAGGTTTTTCAGGCGGTGAAAAGAAGCGCAACGAAATCATGCAGATGGCGCTTCTCGAACCAGAGATTGCGATTCTCGACGAAACCGACTCCGGCCTTGACATCGATGCCCTGCGCATCGTTGCCGCTGGAATTCGCGAAGTTCGAAATGATCGTCCAGCGATGGGCATCGTGATGATCACCCACTACCAGCGCCTCCTCGATGAAGTGCAGCCTGACGTCGTTCACATCATGGTCGACGGCCGAATCGTTGAATCGGGCGGCCTCGAACTGGCGGAGAAACTCGAGCGCGACGGCTACGAGGCGTTGCGTGCCCAGACGAGGGCTTGAGATGTTCGATCTTGCTCGTATTCGCAACGATTTTCCGCACCTTCAGCGACGCATCGAAGGCTCCCCCGTGGTGTACCTCGATTCTGCCAACACCTCTCAAAAGCCAACGGCAGTCATTGAGGCGATGCAGCACTTCACCGAACAGTCGTATGCGCCGATCAACCGAAGCGCGTACCGAATGGCAGCTGCCGCAACCGACGCCTACGAGAACGCGCGAACGCTTATCGCCAACTTCATTAACGCAGGTTCGCCAGACGAAGTTGTCTTCACCAAGAATGCGACCGAGTCACTCAATCTGTTCGCGCAGGGCTGGTCACGTCAACGACTCAAACAAGGTGACATCGTGGTGCTCACCCACATGGAGCATCACGCCAACATTGTCCCCTGGCAAATGATGGCCGCCGAACGTGGCATTGAGATTCGCTGGATCCCGCTGACCGATGATGGCCGACTCGACCTCAGCGACCTCGACAACATCATCGACGGTGCTTCGGTCGTGTCGTTTACTTCGATGAGCAATGTGCTGGGCACGTTGAACCCGGTTCGTGAAATTGTCGATCGGTCACACGCTGCTGGGGCAACCGTCATGGTCGATGCCTGCCAGTCAGTGCCGCATGCGGTAACCGATGTGCAGGCAATGGGAGCTGATCTCATTGCCTTCTCTGGACACAAAATGCTCGGGCCATCAGGAATCGGCGTGCTGTGGGGCCGACCAGACATCCTCGACCAACTCCCTCCTCTCATGGGGGGAGGCAACATGATCGACGACGTTCGACTCGACACTTTCTCGTGTGCCCCAGTACCCGCCAAGTTTGAGGCCGGCACTCCCCCGATCATCGAGGCGATTGGCCTTGGAGCCGCCGTCGAATATCTCTCATCAATTGGAATGGCAGAAATTCGACAGCACGAGATGGAACTCACGCAGTACGCGCTCGACACCCTGACCGAGCGTTTCGGCTCAGACATCGTCATTCATGGCCCCCGAAACATTGAGGAACGAGGAGGCGTGCTCAGCTTCGCATTCCGTGACCTCCACCCCCATGACGTCAGTCAGATCCTTGACGAAAAGAATGTTTGTGTCCGCGCCGGCCACCACTGCGCAAAACCTCTCATGCGAATCATTGAGGCCCATGCAACTGTTCGCGCCAGCCTCTACCTGTACAACGACACGAACGATGTCGATATCCTCGCTGATGCGCTCACCAGCGCAGACGACATCTTTGGACTCTGAACCGGGAATCAACGAACGATGCCAGGACTTGAAGACCTCTACCGAGAAATCATCCTCGACCACTATCGAAATCCACGAAATCGTGGTGAACTTGAGACTCCGCCCGCAATCTCAGCCGACGGCCATAACCCGCTCTGCGGTGACGAAATCACGCTGTACGTGCTCGTCGAAGATGGAGTGGTGAGTGAGATCAAAACGAACGGCCAAGGCTGCTCGATCTCACAGAGTTCAGCATCGATGATGACCCAAGCGATCAAGGGCCGAACCCTTGCGGAGGCCGAAGCACTCATCCATCATTTCAAGCACATGATGTCGATCGAAGATCACCATCATGACGAGCCCGGTGATGCCCCGGCCCTTGGCGACCTTGAAGCGCTGCAGGGAGTCGTGAAATTTCCGGTGCGCATCAAATGCGCAGTCCTTGCCTGGAACACGCTGAGCCAAGCCCTCGAGTCGGCGTAAGCCGGATTTCGAGTCACCCGCTTCAACCTGACATTCTCTCGTTGTGACCCCGATCGACTCTGACGACGTTCTCGCAGGCCGTGCCCGAGTTGGCCAAGCGATTAGAGACCTCGGCCATTCATTTGCCGGGCACCATGCAGATGCAGACTCCCTCAACGAGGCAGCATCCCGACTTGAGGCGTTAATTACCCAGTTCGATAACGGCGATGTTCGACGACGCGATCCGGCAACGTTCGGCGATCATCGCTCGTACAGTTACGAAGAAGGCCCAATCGGCGAGACCTACCCAGACCGACCGATCTCAGGAAATGCATCGCCGTGGGGGCTTGACACCGAGATTCATCGTGAGGGTGACGACATCGTTGCCTATGTCACCTTGAGAGCCGCCCACGAAGGTGCTCCCGGACGTTCCCACGGTGGGGTTGTCTCAGCCCTGTTCGATGACATTTTTGGATTTGTGCAAGGTGTCGTTGGCATCACCGCATTTACGGGGCAGTTAACCATCACCTATCGCGCCGGCACTCCCCTACATACTCGGCTCGCCTGTCGGGTTCGAGCCGGCGAGCAAAATGGCCGAAAGGTGATCATGACCGGCGAGCTCACGGTCGTCGAGACCGGCCAACTCGTCGCCGAAGCGCACTCAGTGTTCATCACCGTCGACCGCGAGGTGTTAGTGAATTCGATGCGCGACTCCCAGACTGAGACGTGATCAGAGCAGGCTGATCATTACTTCGCGGGTCGCTGCAAGTTCATCAGCTGAGCCAAACGCCGAAGCGGCAAACGTTGTCACACCGCAATCTGCGAGCGCTCGGATTCGGTCGGCGACCTCGCCGGCATCGCCGATGATTGCGACATCGGCTGGGGTTGCGGCACCTTCGCGGTCGAGCATTGCTCGATACGACGGCAGCTGACCATAAATGGCGTAATCACGATCGGCTCGTTCACGGGCCGCATCAACGTCTGACGTCACGCAGACGGGAAGGCCCATCGCCACCTGAGGGGCGGGCCGGCCGGCTTCTTCGGCTGCTTCTGAAATCGTTGGTGCTGTCAACGTACGAATGGTTTCTGGGCCTGTCATCCAGGTGATCGTTCCATCTGCAAGGCGTCCGGCTAGGCGCAACATCTGCGGCCCGAGTGCCGCAACAAGCACCGGAGGAGCATCTGCTGGCGGAGGCGTGATCTCGCCGCGCCCAATAATTGATTCGCCTTTAAATGACACCCGTCGATCGTTTAACAGCGGGGTGAGAATGGAGAGATAGTCCGACATGTGCCGTACCGGCTTGTCGAACGAGATACCCCACATGCCTTCAACCACCGGCTGATGCGAGAGCCCAATACCGAGCTCGAGGCGGCCACCGATCACTGACTGGGTGGTGAGAGCCTGTTGCGCAAGCACCATCGGGTGACGCGGATAGGTGGGAATGACTGAGGTGCCAACTCTGATGTTCGGCACGTTCTTTGCGGCAACTGCAATTGCGGTGAGCGCATCCATGCCAAAAATCTGCGGCATCCAAAAACTCGGAAAGCCTTGTTCGGCCGCCTCTCTCAGGCTGTTCTCTAGCGCGTCAACAGTTGGGTCAAATCCAAATACAGCAATGTCCATGAGTCGAACCTATCGAAGTTGCAGCTCGCACCGTCGCACCCCTTGGGTCTGGCTCTGCTCGGTCTCCAAATATTTCCGCCTTATGCGCGTTGTCTACGCTGGGGACGTCTGAACGGAGGCAACGATGTATCTCGACCAACACGCGATCAATAATCCTGAGCGAGCCGCCATCATCATGGCATCAACAGGAAAGACCATTTCGTACAGCGAGTTCGAGGGGCGAGCAAACCAACTCGCACACGTATTGCGCAGCGAGGGCCTGCAGCGCCTTGACCACTACTCGATTTTTATGGAGAACAATGAGTGGTACATGGAGTCATGTGCAGCAGGGGAACGCGCCGGCTCGTACTACACCTGCGTGAATTCGTTTCTCACCGCTGAGGAGCTCGCCTACATCCTGTCCAACTCGCGTTCAGAGGTAATAGTGACATCAACCTCCAAGGCTCACACTGCTCTCGAGGCGCTCGACGACGCGCCCGATGTGCGCAAAGTGTTCGTGTGCGGGGGCGTACCAAGCGATATTTCTGACCCGCGCATGGTCGACTACGCCGAAGCAACCAGTTCGATGCCCACAACTCCCATCGAAGACGAGTCGCTCGGCACACCAATGCTGTATTCGTCAGGAACGACGGGACGCCCGAAAGGCATTCTTCGACCACTCCCAGATCAACCACCCGCGGAAATGCTTCCGCTGTACACGTTTCTTCTCAATCTGTGGCAGTACCGCGAAGGAATGATCTATCTCTCCCCTGCCCCGCTCTACCACTCGGCTCCGCAGGCTGCGGTATCGCTCACCCTACGGGCCGGCGGAACCGTCATCGTCATGGAAAAGTTCGACCCGGTTGACTATCTACGGCTTATCGAGACCTACAGCGTGAGCCACTCCCAGCTCGTTCCGACGATGTTCTCCCGCATGTTGAAGTTGTCAGATGAGCAGCGTCTGCAGTTTGATCTCTCATCGCTTGAATTTGCGGTTCACGCTGCGGCACCATGCCCAGTGAAGGTGAAACACCAAATGATCGAGTGGTGGGGCCCGATCATTCACGAGTATTACGGTGCAACCGAAGGCCTCGGTTTTGCCGCATGTGACAGCGAGCAGTGGCTCTCACACCCTGGCACTGTTGGCAAGATTGTTCTCGGCGAAGTCCATGTCATGGATGATGAGATGAATGAGTTGCCAAACGGCACACCGGGCACGCTGTGGTTTGGGTCGGGCACCGAGTTCAGTTATCTCGATGATCCTGAGAAGACAAAAGAGTCCACCTCACCCGATGGCACGATGACCACGGTTGGCGATATCGGCTATGTCGATGATGACGGGTTTTTGTATCTCACCGATCGCAAGACGTTCATGATCATTTCAGGTGGTGTGAACATCTACCCGCAAGAGATTGAAGACCTTCTCATCACCCACCCGAAAGTCTTCGATGCTGCCGTCTTCGGCGTTCCGAACGAAGACCTCGGCGAAGAGGTGAAGGCAGTCGTTCAGGTGATGCCAGATATCACTGCCGGAGATGAGCTCACCGAAGAATTGCTGCAGCACTGCCGTGAGCATCTTTCACGACAGAAGGTCCCTCGCTCGATCGACTATGAAGCTGAGCTGCCTCGACTTCCGACCGGCAAGCTTTACAAGCGGCTTCTTCGTGACCGCTACTGGGGTGAAGGCACGAACAAAATCGTCTGATCTAGATGCGCAGCGAGCGGAAACAACTCCGCACATCGTCAACATAGAGCGCAGGCTGCTCGAAAGCTGCGAAATGGCCACCTTTCGGCATGTCGGTCCAGTGCGTCACGTTGTACGAGTTCTCGCACCACGACCGTGGTGGTCGGATGATCTCTTTCGGGAATGCAGCAATGCCAGATGGAATCGTGACAGTTTCGCCGCCGCCAAATGCGCCGAAGCTTTCCCAGTACAGCCGGGCCGATGAGGCCCCTGAGCCGGTGAGCCAGTACAGCATCACATCGTCAAGCATTGCGTCACGGCTGAGGGCGTTTTCGGGGTGCCCGTCGCAGTCGGTCCACGCCCAGAACTTTTCGATGATCCAACCAAGTTGACCAACTGGAGAATCGACCAGCGAATAGCCAAGCGTTTGCGGACGGGTTGCTTGTTGCTTTGAGTAGCCAGAGTCCCACTGCTGGTAATACCCAAGAGCCGCAAACGCGTCTTGGTCACCCTCGTCGGGGTCGCTCATCGCCTTCTCGGTTGGTGCCGCGATCGGCATGTTGACATGGATACCAATGCATTGGTGGTCAGCCTGCGAAGAGGCATCTCGGCCGATTTGGGTTGTCACTGCCGAACCCCAGTCGCCTCCCTGTGCAACCCAGCGCTCGTAACCAAGACGTTCCATCAATGTTGCCCAGAGCGCAGCAATCTTTGGAACACCGGTGCCGTTGGCCGTTGGCTTACCTGAGAATCCGTAACCCGGAAGTGATGGGCACACGACGTGGAATGCATCTTCTGCGCGCCCACCGTGGGCAACTGGGTCGGTGAGGGGGCCAATAACATCGAGAAATTCGACGATTGACCCCGGCCATCCGTGGGTGATGAGTAACGGCATTGCGTTTGGTTCTGGGGAACGCTGATGAATGAAATGGATGCTGAGATCATCGATTTCGGTGACGAAATGGTCAAAGGCGTTCATACGCGCCTCACGGCTTCGCCAGTCATACGAGTGCCGCCAGTACTCGGCAAGTTCTTTCAAATAGTCGAGGGGAATGCCTTGGCTCCAATCGTCAACAGTTTCAGCCTCGGGCCAACGGGTCGCATCAAGGCGGCGGTGGAGGTCATCGATATCGGCTTGCGGGATATCGACAGTGAACGGGTCAAGGGTGAACGGGCGCATATCCAATCTTGTCACGCCAGACGTCGTGCTCTACACGTCGCCCGGACGCTGCTCGCGGTCACGCTCTGCCTACGATGCAGTCATGTACGTTCCTCCGGCATTCACCATGACGGAACTCGAAGCGCTTGACGTCATGCGCAACGTAGGTGCCGGCTACTTCGTCACCGCGAATGAGGGCAACATCCAGTCGACCTTTATGCCATTTATTGTGCAGTCGAGCCCGGACGGCGTGCGGATTTGGGCACATTTTGCAAAAGCCAATTCCCACTGGAAGGTGGCGGGCGACGCACCAGACTGCCTTCTCATTGTGCACCTTGCTGACGCCTATGTTTCACCATCGCTCTACCCGTCGAAGCAGGAAGATGGAAAGGTCGTACCAACGTGGAATTACGTAACAGTCGAGGTTCGCGGAACGCTTCAGATGCTGTCAGATACAGATGAAGAAGCGCTCCTCAACATGCTCACCGATCTACATGAGCGTGAATCAGATAAGCCGTGGGCCGTTTCGGACGCCCCTACAGAATTCATTGAGGCCCAGCGAAAAGCGATTGTCAGCGTCGAACTGGTCGTTTCTGAAATCACAGGAAAAGCAAAAGCCAGCCAAAATCGTCTCCCTGAAGATGCTGCTGCGGTGAAAGCAAGTTACGAGGCAGGCTCCGATGCTGAGCGCTCCATCGCAGACTGGATGCCATAAAGTGATGCCTCCCCTTGATGTCGTCACGTTAGAAGGTGAGCTTGTGCGGCTCGAGCCGCTCACACTTGATCACACCGCTGAAATGGTGGCAGCGGCGTCAACCGACCGGTCGACCTTCGGGCTCACGACCGTGCCGGAGGCAACTGTGCAGTCAGTTGAGCGCTACATCACGACAGCGCAAGAGCAGTACGAGCGGGGTGAAGGTCTTGCATTTGCCACGATTCGCCGATCAGATGACCGACTCGTTGGCAGCACCCGTTTCATGCTCGCCGAATATTGGCATCCGATCGACGAGCAACCACGGCCAACGCCAATCGCTATCGAAGTTGGCTATACCTGGCTCATCGCAGAGGCGCAGCGCACTGGAATTAATGCAGAGGCGAAGGTGCTCATGTTCAACTATGCCTTTGACGTGTTGGGGGTTGAACGCATCACGCTAAAGACCGATGCTCGAAATGAGCGGTCGCGCCGGAACATTGAACGTGCAGGGGCCACCTTTGACGGAATCCTTCGTCGTCATATGCCCGCAAGTGACGGGGGCTTTCGCGATAGCGCAATGTTTTCTCTTCTCCGCGAAGAGTGGCACCAACTCGGCAACCATCGCTGATGAACGATTCTCTACAGTCCGCACAGCAAGTCGCCGTTGCGACGAGCGATGAACCACATACCTTTTGGTTCATGTGCGCCGCATGTGCAGACGTTGGTCTCGAGACAGTGTGGAGTGTCGACGTTGTTTCTGCGCTCCGTCGTCGTTTTGTGACGTCTGCGGATCACATCTCCTGCCCACGGTGCGGTGATGCGCATCCTCGGCAGTTTGATAGACCTTGACAACGGCTACCGTTTGTCTATGGAACTTTCCGAGGTAATGCGCACCACATTTTCTTGCCGCCAATGGACTGACGAGCCCGTTGACGACGCAACGATCTACCGAATTCTCGACAACGCCCGCTTCGCCCCAAATGGTGGAAACCGTCAAGGTTGGCATGTCACGGTGGTGAAAGACCGCGCAATCCGTGAACAATTCAAGCCACTCATCAAACCGGCCACCAATCAATACGTCGCTCAGGTCGCTGCCGGAGAGGCCCCGTGGAACACCATCGTTCCTTCTGCGATCGACCTCGAAGCAGAACGCTCGATCGACAAAGATTTTCCTGGCGTCAATGAGATGGTTGAAGCGCCTGCTGTGCTCGTGGTCTCCGTTGACCTCAGCGTCGTGTGCAGTTTCGACTCAATTCTCGATCGTGTCGGCGTGATTAGCGGGGCGTCGATTTATCCCTTTGTGTGGAACATTCTGTTGGCCGCCCGAGAGGAGGGTCTCGCAGGAGTACTCACGACATACCTTTCATACGCAGAGGCCGAAGTTCAACAACTTCTTGGCCTTCCAGAGCACTATGCCGTTGCCGCCATGGTTCCACTTGGCCACCCGGTGAAACAGCTCACCAAATTGAAGCGGAACCCGGTAGAAGACTTCGCCAATATCGATCGATTCGATGGCGAACCGTTCACCGCATGAGCCGAAGCGAACATGCGAGATCACTCGCAGCGAGCGACCCGGTCATCGCAGACCGAAACATTACTGTTGAATGCACTTGCGACGACTGCACGGTCGTGTCAATGCCGATGCAACCGTCGATGTGCAACGCCTACAACATCGGGCACGGCGCATACATCTTCATGATCGCCGACGTTGCGATGTCGCTCGCAAGTTCGGTTGAGGATGGAACTGCCCTTGCATCGTCAGCACATATCGACTGGCTTAAGCCTGTCGATATGAATGACACTGTGAGAGCAACCGCAACCTGCCAATACGCATCGGGACGTCAAGCTCGATGGATCATCACCGTCACTGATGGAAACGACGAGCCTGTCGCTATTTTCCGGGGCCGCACACAGCAGCTTCGCAAGTGATTCAGACTGGGCCGTTAAAGGTTGGCTTGCGCTTCTCTAAAAATGCAGTGATGCCCTCGACATAATCGGGAGTGCCCGCCATGCGTCCCTGCGCAGCGGCCTCAGCTTCGAGCACCTCAGCGAGCCCGCTGCCGTCATCGATGATGCCGGAAATAATCCGCTTCGATTCGAGAAGTGCCTGTGTCGGCCCCTTCGCGATTGACATCACCATCTCTCGGGCGGTTTCGATGAGAGCCTCGTCATCGACAACTCGGTTGACGAGGCCGATCTGCTCCGCGCGCTCGCCATTGATCAACTCTGCGGTATAGATGAGTTCTAATGCTCGATGCGCGCCGACACGATGCACCAACGCAAGGTGGCCACCCGAGTCAAGGACGCATCCGATATTGGCAAATGGCGAGCCAAGTGTTGATTTTCGGGCAGCAATAACGACGTCGCAGGCCATTGCAAGACCAAACCCGACACCGAGACAGGGGCCGTGCACAGCGGCCACCGTCGGGATCGGCAGATTTCGCAACTGTGCGATTAAGGGGTTGAACACCCCCGACAAAATCGCGTACGCATCTTCGGTAAGGGGAGATGCCGTGGAGAGGTCACGTCCGGCAGAGAACCCTCGACCCTCCCCTCGCAATAACAATCCACGAGCGCCGCTCGCTTCTGCCTCCCGCAATGCTCCCGACATTTCTTCAACGGCCTGTTCGTCAAGACTGTTGAGCACCTCGGGGCGCTTCATGATGAGCTCTGCCATCGAGCCATCAACTATGAGTTCAACTGCAGACATGTGCATCTCCTACCACTCGGTATCAGGATCAAGGTCAAGCACAAGGTTGAGCGACGCATGGAATTCGTCGAAACCTTCTACTCGGGCAACGCGATCATTATGTGGCGCCGACGTGGGAGCCCAATTTAGTGAGATCCCCCACTCGTTCAGATCAGCTTGTACCGCTTCGCTATACGCAGTTTCAGCGTCACCCGACGACAGCGAGGTGACGCCACCTGCTAGGGCATCTACTTCCCCGGCAACCGGCGACCACATTGTCATCGACTGAGGGAGTAACGACTCCATGCTCGATACGAGGCGCTGTCGAGCCTCTTCGCTGCCCGACAACGAACGTCGAAGCAGCAACGTTGAATGTGAACGATGGAACGACTCCTCGGCAAGCGCGCGCTGAGCGATCGATGACAGTTCACGTACTGACGAGTCGACAAGTGCATTCCAACGAATCTGTTCGCCGACGTCGTACAGCCAGTGACGAATCAATGTGTCTTCCCATTGCGGCAAGGCCGTCTCCACAAACGAACAGGAGCGATATTCAGATGGTTGGCGCCGAAGCGCCAAGTGATCGACATCGTCAACAAGTAGTTCGTATACCGCAATGGCGTGCCCGAGTTCGTCTTGGGCAATCGAGCACAGAGAGAGGTCTTCTTCTAAAAACGGCGCAATGCCGATCCACCATGCAAGGTGGCTGCCCATCATGTGCTCATCATCGGCGAGCGCCAACAGGTACTCCCGTGCGCCGTCGTCAATTGATGTGAGTGTCACGAGCCTTCTCGCAGTTGCCGTCGGTGCTCCGCAACGAGTTTTCCATCATTGTGCCGATGTGATTTGTTGCGGTTTGGCGCGGTTTCAGACGAGTCTGCAGACGAGATATCGTCTCGGCGAACTACCCAAATCTGTTCACCCTCTGCTCGGCGGCAATAGCACTCACGGGCAAGGAGCAGTGCCATCTCGTTATCGGCGGCTCCAAGTGCACCAACATGACGAAATTCGCTCTTCCCGTCGGCTTTCAAAAAGACCTCGTAAATCTGTGACGCTGTCATCCCACAACCTCGACAACGTTTCGGCAGGCATCACACCATGCAACCGCTCGACATCGCGTCGGACCCACCGGGCTCACCTCGCGAAGCGATGGCTTTTCACATACCGGGCACGTCGGCAGCACACCATCACGGCGAATTGCTATTGAGAACTCACGGCCCAGTTGATCCACCGCCAACGGCGACAACATGCTCGGCACCCAACTGCCATCGAGCCGCCACACCACCTCGACACCGCTATGCCCTTGGGTGTGAAGGGCTGTGCGTACATCTGATTCGATCACTTCTCGGGCCGGGCAGCCTGCCATTGTCGGCAGCAGCGTCACCACCACCCGTTGGTCGTCGACGGCAACATCGTCAACGATGCCAAGGTCAACAATTGAGAGCGTTCCGTATTCTGGGTCCATCACGCGCATCAAGGCAGACCGCACCATCTCTGGTGTGACGGCAGTGCGTGCCGCTATCACGCCGATACACCGATTGATTCTCGGAACCACGCGCTCTCTGCATGGTTCCGAACGGCATTTGCAAGACGGCGGGCAGAATCTGGGCCCGCGTTTGAAAAGGTCGCCTTCAACGGTGCCCAATCAATCTCGCTCATCATCCACTCACCGGTGTTGGGGTCTTGATGCAGGCCGTCGTCAGGAACGGTGAATCCGTACCCTTGAAGTAACGGCACATACTTCTGCACGTAGGCGTGCCGTAAGACCTCGTTGCGCTCGCTCTTTATGTACCACTTGAGCAACGGATCATCTGGTGGTGAATCAGGCCCAAACAGCTGAACAGCAGGCCACCACCAACGTTCAAGAGCTGCTTGGAATAGATCGCGTTGCACCTGCGAGCCCGACGCCATTTTCAGCAACATCTCTTCACCGTGGCGCATGTGGAATCCCTCTTCGCCAACAATCCGACGGAGAATCCGCTTATAAGGGCCATACGTGCACTTTGCGAATACTGCTCGCTGACTTGCGAAGGCTGCCGCATCGACCAAGAACGCAATGGCTATCTGATCTGCCCAGGTTTCTGCCCGATAGTGAAACACGTTGTGGAAGCGGGTTTTTCCTGCGAGCAGATCGTTCATCATCTCATCACGGGTCTTGACGCCCATGTCAGCAGCAACCATGTACAACAGATGCGCATGACCGATTTCGTCCTGGGTCTTCGCAAGAAAAATTTGCTTGAGCCTCAACCCTGGTGAATGAGGAATCCAGTCTCGTTCGGTGAGACCACCCATGAGTTCAGAATTGGCATGGAACTCTATGAATCGGAAGACCTCCTGCCGGTATTCCTCTGGCATGTCATCGTCGGCTTCGACCATGCCGCCATCGTCAAGAAATGCCTGAAATTCGTCAAGATCAGCCCAAGTTCTCATCGACAACCTCCCGCTTGAAGACTACTGTCCCACACTGGTTGACCAAGACTCAACTACAGCGAACGACGGTCATCAACCCGAGACAATTTGCCGCCCTCGGAACGAGGAAGCGCCCCACGGTCAGCGACGGTGACCGCCACCCCAATACCCAGAGACGACCGCAATGCATCGGAGACGCTTGCTCCAAGCGAGCTTCCAACTTCTTCAACCGACCCAACGCCATCAGCCGGCTCCACCTCGACGGTGAGATTGTCGAGCGTGCCATCTCTCGTCACAACAAGCCTGAAATGAGGTGCTGCCAGATCAACACCGAGAAGTGCGTGTTCCACTTGGCTCGGATACACGTTGACGCCTCGAATGACGATCATGTCATCGCTTCGACCAACGATTGATGAAATACGTGCGTGCGTCCGGCCACAGGGCGAGAGCTCACGAGTCATCGAGCAGAGGTCTCCAGTCCAGTAGCGAAGAATCGGAAACGCCTGTTTCGTCAGCGAGGTGAGCACCAACACTCCCACTTCGCCCTCATCAAGCACCTCGCCGGTGTCGGGATGCACGATCTCTGGGTAAAAGTGGTCTTCCATGACAACGAGACCCGAGCGATCTGCGGTTTCGCACGCAACACCTGGACCAATGACCTCCGACAGCCCATAAATGTTGACCGCAATCATCGACAGTTTCTCTTCAATCTGCTGGCGCATGAGTTCTGACCAGGGTTCGGCACCGAGCACACCGACTCGGAGCGAATTGTTCTCTGGCAGTTGCTCGGCAAGAGTTAACGCATACGACGGGGTGCAACAGATCGACTCAGGAGCGAAATCTTCGATGAGCATGAGTTGCCGCTCGGTGTTACCGCCCGACACCGGAACCACTGAAATTCCGGCTTCCTCTGCACCAGCATGCAAACCAAGACCGCCGGTAAACAGCCCGTATCCGTAAGCGTTGTGCAACATCCAACCGGGCTCAATGCCGGCGCCCCGTAGACAGCGAGCAACACATCGCGCCCACATCGACAGGTCTTCAGCGGTGTACCCAACAACGGTTGGTTTGCCTGTAGTGCCACTGCTCGCATGAACTCGCTGCACTTCGTTGCGCGGCACTGCAAATAGGCCGAACGGGTAGTTGTCTCTCAGGTCGCTCTTCTTTGTGAAGGGAATGTCACGAATGCCGTCAAGCGACGCCGGGGTCGCCACGTTGGCCAACCGCTCGCGGAACGCAGGCACGCGCTCTTTGACGACATCGAAAGTGGCTGCAAGACGCTGCAGCTGCAGCGCTTCAAGTTCGGCTCGCTCCATCGTCTCGATTGCATGCTCATGAAATCCGGGTGCGATTCGTTCACTTCCTGAAGCCCCCACGAGCCCTCCCCTTTTGGTCACTGTTCTCGATGACTCTCGTAGAACGTTCCTCATTCTCGCATGCACCGTTGATCGCATCCAACGCCCGACGGCAACTCTCCGCCCCTGGCATCATCAGTTGCCTCGAGTAGCTCCGCCGGTCATTGACCGACGCATATGGGAGACTCTCATCGGTGAGACGGCGATTTCTGCAAGTTGATGTGTTTGGTGAGCACCCCTATGAGGGAAATCCACTCGCAGTGGTCGTCGACGCCGAGGGTCTCACGACCGCTGAAATGCAGGCATTCGCGCACTGGACCAACCTCTCTGAAACCACCTTTCTGTTGTCGCCCACACACGCTGATGCCGACTATCGAGTGAGGATCTTCACCCCAACCGAGGAGCTACCGTTTGCGGGTCACCCCACGCTCGGATCTGCTGCGGCATGGCTGACGACTCAAGGCCACATGCGAACGAGTGTTGACCTCGTTCAGGAGTGCGAGGTGGGTCGTGTTGAAATTCGTCATCAAGATGATGTGTTCTCGTTCAAAGCACCCCCACTCATGAGGAGCGGTGCTGCCGATGAACACGTAATTGCTGAAGCCGCAGGGGCACTTTCGATTCACCGCTCATCGATCATCGATGCCGAATGGATTGACAACGGCCCTGGCTGGCTCGGGCTGCTTCTTGAGTCCGCAGACGAGGTGCTGGCACTCACATCGCCAACAAGCGGTCTCAGTCTCGGTGTTGCGGGTGCCTACCCGCCCGGTTCTCCATTTGCCTACGAGGTCAGGGCATTCTATTCGTCACATGGAATCACTATGGAAGACCCTGTGACGGGAAGTCTGAATGCCTCACTTGCGCAATGGATGATCGCATCGGGCCGATTCTCTGCGCCATATCGCGTCTGTCAAGGAAAAGCTGTCGGGCGAAACGGGATCGTGTCTGTCGACGTCGACGAGGGCGGTGACGTCTGGGTGGGAGGAAATGTCGCAGTGTGCGTTTCAGGCGAGGTTGATCTCTAGAGACGGTTAACTCCGTTTGAGGTCAGTGACAGCTCCCCCGCTGGCTTCCACCAACTTGTGTGGCTCGATGCCGAACACGTCGTGCCACGTACCGGCAGCAGCCCAAACCTCGTCATAGTGCAAAAGATCAGGATCAATAAAGATCCGTAGAGGCGTTGCATGCCCAAACGGAGGAACCTCACCATTGGTTAAGGAAACCCTTTCATGCTCCAAGCGATTCGGCGGCCTAAACCGGGGCCTGTGTAAGACTCGGTACATGAATGCAATGGGTTATGTCGGCGCCTTCATCTCCATCATCGCTGGATGTCTCGGACTAATCTGGCCGAAGCAAGTAAGCCGGACAATCGGACTTCAGATTCCTGGGAGACTAGGAACATCTGAAGTACGTGCAACCTACGGCGGACTGTTCATTGGCGCAGGTTTTGCTGTCATCATTATCGCCAGCAACGATGCTGCGCTCGTACTCGGAGCAGCATGGGCTGGTGCTTGTATTGCACGAGCGATCTCATTCAGCATCGATAAGTCACGTACGAAAGAGAATGTCGCCGGCCTCGTTATTGAAGGCGTAATGGCTGCGTTGTTGATTCTTGCCTGAACGTTTAGGCGCGTTTCAGGTCGGTGACGACGCCACCAGCGACGCGCACAATGTCCGCCGGTGCAGCACCGAAGTTGTCGTTTCACGTTCCCGCAGCAGCCCACACTTTTTTGAATTCCATATGGTCGTACTGCAACAAGTCCGGATCAACAAACACACGCAGTTGGGTTGCATGACCAAAGGGAGGCACGCCGCCGCCGGTTTAGACAAGTAAATGTCGCTAGAGCTCGATCTCCAGTTGTTTGGCGATTTTCTTACAACGGTTTGAGACCGACTTCGCCCCACTAGCGTTCAGTTTTCGCAACCTGGGAATGAAATCTTCGAGTAATGCATCGTCAACTTCTGCGAAGTCCGCTGCCGCCTGTAACCCATAGTACGCCACGATCTTGCTCGCATCGGTCTCAGACCACTCCATGACAACCGCATAGGCATTGCGTCGCTCCGCAGCAGTGAGTTTTAGTTGAACCAATAACTGCGGCACATGCCACCGAACTTCTTGTTGTGTGTAATGAGAAAGATTCTTGAGTAACAACTTCTTGAATTCTTGAGCAGTCGAAGGATCAGATTGCGCCAACTTCATCGCCACGTAGCTTGCTCTCATCGCGACCACTGGATCATCATCGAGGAACAACTCGTAGATTTCTTTTTGTAACGGAACTGAGGCGAGAGCCTTTTTCACTACCAGCTCAGCTTCACCGACTGAAGTCCGCGTCCCACCAACCAACTGATCCCTTACCGACTTCGGCATTTGGGAATTCTAGGTTGTTCTCCCAACTCCGTTCAATGAGTAGTCAAGAACGCTTTAGGTCGGCGACGACGCCACCAGCGACGCGCACGATATCGGCCGGTGCAGCACCGAAGTTGTCGTTCCACGTTCCCGCAGCAGCCCACACTTCGTCGTACTGCAACAAGTCCGGGTCGACGAACACACGCAACTGCGTGCCGTGACCGAAGGGGGGAACGCCACCTATCGGAAACCCAGTTGCAGACCTCACCACATCTGCATCAACTCGCTGGCACATGACTCCGCCAGCCGCCTCAGCCAACTTCGTCTCATCGAGCTGGTTAGCACCACTCACATACGCAAGAACAATCTCCCCATCGACCCCGAAAATAAGGCTCTTCACAATCTGGCCAAGCTCGACCCCGATTGCATCCGCAGCCTCCTGAGCCGTCCGTGTGCCGTCTGGGAACGTCCGAGGAAAGACCTCAAGGCCAAGTGCTGCCGCCGCATCAACTACCCGTTGCACATTGGCGTGCATGCCTCTCACCCTCCCACGTGCTTGAGCTGTGAAATTGACGCTGCCAGCGCATGATCAAGTTCGGTAATCGCTCCGTCTGCTGAGTGAGTGCAACACTCGATCACAACGGTATTCCACGAAATGGAAATGTCCGGATGATGATCATGCTCATTGGCCACTTTGGCCACCGCGTTGACAAACCCCATTGCCTCATCAAAATCAGCAAATACAAATGTCGAAGAAAGCTTGCCGTTGACTTCACTGAACATGTGCAAAACCTAGTCGAGATCGCGATTCTGTAACGTCCCGGATTAGACCGATGACAACCTGATATGACAGCGTGTCATCACGCCATCCGCTTAAAGGAGTATCGATGAGCACCGCCCTCTCACCCCAAGAAGCAGAAGAGTTTGCGAACCAGGTTCGCAGTTTTCTCGAATCAAATACTTCCTCCGGTAAGGGCCGCGACCTGAGTGCAGCCCGAGAGTTCCAGGGGCGTCTCGCAGAGGCCGGCTTTGCTGGAATACCCTTTCCAAAGGAGTACGGCGGCGCTGGGCTCACGCTCGAACATGAGCGCATCTTCCGACAGGTAGCCCAAGGGTTCCCCATGATGACCGGCGAACTCGTCATCAGCCATGGCATGTGCCTGCCCGTGCTGAACGAATTTGGCACCGATGAGCAGAAGCGCAAGTTCATGCCCGACAACATCTCAGCGAAGACAGTCTGGTGCCAGATGTTCTCTGAACCCGGCGCTGGCAGTGACGTGGCAAGCCTTCAAACCAAAGCCGAACGAGATGGCGACGAGTGGATCCTCAATGGTCAAAAGGTCTGGACCACACTCGCTCATGTCTCTGACTACGGAGTCATCATTGCTCGAACAGATCCTGACCAGCCGAAGCACGCAGGTATTTCGATGTTCATCATCGATCTGAAGAGCCCCGGCGTCGAAATTCGCCCGATCAACCAAATCGACGGCGGCAATCACTTCAACGAAGTCTTCTTCACCGACGTACGCATTCCTGCCGACAACTTGCTCGGCGAATACAACAATGGTTGGCGTCAGGCCACTGCCATGCTCATGTATGAGCGAGTTGCAATTGGCTCTCTCAATGCTGGAAAGATCACTCAGCCGATGTACGACGTGCTGGCAAAGTGGGCAACTCGCAACGGCTCAATCAGTGACCCGGTTGTTCGCGACGAACTCATGCAGATCTACTGCATGGAGTCAACAAAATCGATGGTAGCGATGCGCAACCGAGCAGAAATGAAAGCTGGTAAAGCTCCCGGGCCTGGCGGCTCGCTCGGCAAGCTCTATGGCTCGATCATCGCGAAACGGTTCCGAGAGATCGCTCAGAACATTGCCGGCCCTGCCACTGCGGCGTGGGAAGGCGAAGGCAGCGACGAAGAAGCTCTTGCTGTCAACATGATCGGCTCGCTGTCATCGGGCATTGCGGGAGGTACCGACGAAATTCAGCGCAACATCATTGGTGACCGCGTGCTTGGGCTTCCACGCGATATTTCCGTCGACACCGGCGTTGCTTTCAAAGAGCTCAAAGTCGGCACTCAGCGCAGTTAATCCGAGGGTCGGTCAACCTTCGGTGTGATCGCTTGTGTCCTCTGCTGGCCCTCCGAAATAAAACACAAATACTCCGGCGAGCGACATGCCTGCGGCAACGAGGTACGCAGTCTCGTAACCTCCTGCGACGTCGTGGAGCCATCCAAGTAGCCACGGCCCCCCGGCGACGCCAACGACGCTGAAGAACTGTGTTCGACCAAATAATTTCGGATACTCCCTCACTCCAAAGCGCTCGGCAATGAGAAGTGGTTGCAACATCAAAATGTTGCCTACCGTCGCTCCGAACAAAAGGATGAATGCAAAGAACACCCAGGTGTTGTACGACAGTGCAAGTCCGGCAAGCGCGATCATCTGAAAGAACGAGAGCACCGTAATCACTCTGCCCAATGCAAATCTGGGGAACACTTTCCCGCCGACGAGTCGGGCGATGATCGACGTCACCGCAAGCGCCAACGTTGCGAACGCCGCGGTCGTGGCCGTCGTGCGTTCTTCTGCGAGTTTCACCAGCTGCTGAATTCCGCCCACCTGGGAGCCCAACGACAAGATGTAGCCAACGGTGACCGCAAGAAAAAATCTGCTTCGCATGGCGACGACAAACGGAGTTCCTGACAACACCATCGCCGATGCGCCGGGGGCAACTGGTTCGCCGTCGGGAAGAAACCCAGAGTCAGCAGGGTCGCTCTTCAGTAAAAACCAGCCGGGGACCACCGTGCCAACGAAGAAGACCAGTGCGAGCCATGGCGCAGCACCTTGCAACGTCTGCTCGTCGACAAACCATTTCGCGGCAGGGGTGATGAGCACGCCGCCCACCGATAGGCCGGTTGAAGCCACTGAAATTGCCATCGCTCGCCGGCGATGAAACCATCTCGTCACAACGGTCGTGACCGTCACGAGACCTGCGGCTGCGAACCCAACGCCGTACAGGCAGTAGACGACGTACAGTTGCCAGACCGCAGTGATCTGACCGAGAGCCAACAGAGACCCTGCACCGATAATGCCACCGCCGAGTACTGCCAGACGAGCGTCACGCCGGGCAATAAATCGGGCGACCCACAACCCGGTGACGCCCGCAACAACGAAGAAGACGGTGGTGCCGAACGACAGCGATGCAATATCCCAACCTCGCTCTTTGCTGAGTGCGTTCAGATAGACAGCGAGGCCATAAAAGCCGAGCCCGGCCGACGTGGTGAGCACGAGAAAGCCACCAGCGACGACTCGCATTCCAGGAAATTTTGCGTGGGGGGTTGCAACATCTTCAGACGAAGTTTCAGGCACAGGGGAACCGTAGACGGTTGTTTCAGCCCCGACCCTATTGGTCGTCCTAAAATCGCAATCGAGAAGCGGTCAAACGAACTGAAGCGATGTACACAGACTGACAACTCAAGTCGGCTGCCTGCCCTGATCTACTGAGCCGAGTCACTCGCTCCTAGCTACAGAACGCAATCAGTTCGTCGATGTCGTCTGGGTCAGCAAGTTGATCTTCAGTAACCCCAAGTTTCGATTCGATGACCTCGCTGGAAGCAAGATCAGGCTCGTCAAGGTTCTCGGAGGTCTCTACGACATCCTCAAGGGTCTCAGCGTTCGACAGCGCCTCCATCCATGCGACCGCATTTCCCAAGTCGGTGAGGAAGAGATCCACGTCATCGGCCACATTCTCGGGCCACTCAACGGCTGCCATCTCTTCCATTCCTGTCTTGAGGGCAGCGGCTGCGCCGGCATGAAGACTCTGGAACTTACTCACGAGAGGTTCAAAGTCTTCGTTTCCTTCAATCGCTAGCGCTTCGTCGGACTCGTACCAAGTAGCGACGTCGGCCAGCCCGCAGCTTGCTTTGTTAGCGATCTCAATGTAGGCCTCGGCTGGATCGGTTCCTCCTCCACAAGAGGCGATAAGGAACGTGGTGGCTGACAGGGCTGCGAGCAGATTGCGCTTCATAAAACCACCGTACAACACCCCAGGAGCTCGCCAATACCTCCAGACCATACGACTGAGGTTGGCGCGCAACCCGCCTTGCCATTCTCAACCAAGTAAGTCCAATACTGGACCAAAAGCGAAGGGGGTCATAGCCACACCACGAATTCAACCAGATCATCTCACTTCAGGCTGGCAGCGCTTACCTTCGGCGAGTAACTTGCGGTCGTGGGACGATATGCAACAACCTCTTCGATTATTCGGAGGCGACCATGAGTCACATCAGTCCCTGTACAAAGGTGTGCCGGCTCGCAAGCGGTATGTGTATCGGATGCTTCCGCACGAGCTCAGAAATTTCGATGTGGTCGATGTTGAGCGATGACACCGCCCTGAAAATCATTGCTGAACTTCCGAACCGGCGGCAACCGCCAGTCTCACATCTTGAAGAGATCGTCGAGTGACGATGGAGCAGATTCTTCTGCTACTTCCTCATCGTCGCCCGTGAATGCTGCGTACCCGTCACGCTCAAGAACGTCAGCCAGTTCAGCGCCACCGCTCGTCACGATTTGCCCCTTCACCAAAATGTGAATGTGGTCGGGTCGAAGCTCGTTCAACAACCTGCTGTAGTGAGTAATTGCGAGCACTCCAAGAGGGTTATCGGCATCATTTGAGAGCTCTTCGACTCTTCGTGAACAGTCTCGCAACGCGTCGATATCAAGCCCCGAATCGAGTTCGTCGAGAATCGCAAACCGTGGTTGTAAAACCGCGAGCTGCAGTGTCTCGTTTCGCTTCTTCTCGCCTCCTGAAAAGTCGACATTGAGCGAGCGATCGAGAAAACGATGCTCGAAGCCAATCCGATCGGCTTCGGCCTTCATCAGTTCAGAAAGCCCATCGATATCACGACTGCGATGCTGCAATGCTTCGCTCAACGCGTCGACAAGCGAGACGCCTGGAACTTCCGTCGGGTATTGCATGATGAGGTGCACTCCCGCCGCAGCGCGCTCCCAGGTCGACAGGGAAAGAATGTCAGTGCCGTCGAGGGTGACGCTTCCTGCGGTTACGATGTATCCGGGTCGGCCCATAATTACCGCCGACAATGTGCTCTTGCCTGCGCCGTTTGGGCCCATCACCGCATGAACTTCACCTGATTCAAGACGAAGGTCGACGCCGCGCAGAATTTCGTTTCCGGCTACTTCTGCGTGCAGCCCCAAAATCTCAAGGACGCTCATGGTGAAAGCTCCACATTGACGTTGCCGTCAACGATCGACACCTGGTGAACCCGCACGGGAACTGTCGCTGGGAGGGTGTCTGGTTCACCGCTCGTCAAACTGAAGGCACTTCCGTGTTTCGGGCATTCAAGCGTGCAAGTATCGGGCCAGACATCTCCTTCTGAGAGCGAGACATTGGCATGGCTACAGACATCGTCAATTGCATGCACATCGTCACCGATTCTCACGACTGCAACGGCAACCCCATCGATCACGTGACACGCAGCAGCGCCGTCAACAAGGTCATCGAACTTGCAGACGCTACTCATGACTTCACTCCGATCGACAACTTTCTTGCAACGCGCTCCCGCACTTCGCCAACAATGTCGACGTCGGGAAGGCGGTTTAACACTTCATCAAAAAACCCAAGGACCACGAGACGCTCCGCCACCTCTGGTGGTATCCCACGACTTTCGAGGTAGTAGCGGTGCTCTTCATCGATCGGTCCAACCGACGATGCATGGCTGCAGCGAACATCGTTATTCCTGATGTCAAGATTGGGCACGCTTTCTGCCCATGCTCCCTCACCCAGGGTCAAATTTCGGTTCGTCTGATTTGCGGAGGTGCCCTTCGCTGATTCTTCGATTGCGATCATGCCGGTGTACACGCTCCGAGCCTGATCTTGAACTGCGCCTTTAAACAACAAATCGCTTGACGTATGTTCGGCCACATGATTCTGAATGACACGGAAGTCATGCATCTGGTCTCCACCCGCGAAATACAGGGCAACCTGCTCGATCTTTGAGCCTGTTTCTTTTGATGTCGCTTCGGTTCGAACCCTCGTGTAGTGACCTCCAAGAGTGATCGTTGAAAGACGAACTGACGAGTCGCGCCCCGCCGCAATAAGTTGGTGGCCAATCTGCCACGACGACTCATTGAGATCGTTGACCGCCAGGTAGGTCACTGACGAACCTGGCCCTGCGTCAACTGCAAGCATCGGCACGACGAGCGAGGCTGCATCATCTGCCGATCTGAAGCGTTCGATCACCGTGCACGACGCATGAGCACCGAGTCGAATCACCGTGCGAGGAAACATTGCGCTACTCGACTCAGCCAGATGCTCGATCACGATCGGGTCAGAGACTGCGGTATTTGCGGGGATGGCAATGTCGACCGTTCGTTGATGGCCGGCGTTGTATTCAGCGAAGACGTCGGGAGTTGCGATCGTTTCATCAGCCTCAGCGTCAAGGGTGATAACCGTTTCATCACCGGTCACCTCGCGGGAACCGGGCTGAATCTCGAACATGTTGATATCCAAGTCGGCGATGCGGCTGTAGCGCCAGATTTCAGCGTCGGCAGTGGGGAGTTGAAGATCTGCCAGTGCTAGCACGAGAGGAATTCTACTATCGAGACAGTGCTAATTCACTCGGTGCTCAGGAATCACCACGACGTCTGAACATGCGACGAATACGGCCGCCACGCTCACTGCGATCGCGCTCTTCTGCAAGTTCTTGCATCACCGATTCGGCGACATCATTCAAAATGTCTTCTGCGGCATCGAGAAGAGCCTCAACACTTCCGTCATCAAGTCCTTCCGGCTCGGGAGGTGTTGCAGAAACAACGAGCGAACCGTGCGTCCACGCTGCGTCGGCGAGACGACGCTCATATTTTGGGCACTCATCGGGGCAGCGCCATGGGGCGTTGGGAGCGAGGTCGAGATTGCACTTGCGAACGGTGTCACCACTTGGATACGACCGCGATTCGAAGTGCTTGCACTCTGTGCGCATCGGCATGACTACACCCTAGATGGCTGCAAAGAACCGCTCGTCGAATTATCCGACGGAGCCTTCCATCTGGAGCTCGATGAGACGGCTCCACTCGACTGCGTACTCCATTGGGAGCGTGCGAGTGATTGGCTCGATGAAGCCGTTGACAACCATTGACATCGCTTGTTCTTCAGAAAGCCCGCGGCTCATCAAATAGAAGATCTGTTCATCTGCGATCTTTGACACCGTTGCCTCGTGACCGATCTCGGCATCACGCTCGCCCATTTCCATATAGGGGTACGTCTTGGACACAGAGTCTTCGTCGAGAATGAGCGCGTCGCATTGCACATGACTCTTACAACCATGGGCACCTTCATCGACCTTGACTAACCCTCGATAGGTCGTTATTCCACCGTCTTTTGAAATCGACTTCGACACGATCTTTGACGTGGTGTTTGGAGCGGCGTGCACCATCTTTGCTCCAGCGTCTTGATGCTGGCCATCGCCGGCGTAAGCGACCGACAACACTTCACCCGTTGCGCCTTCGCCAACGAGGTACACCGCCGGGTACTTCATGGTGAGCTTCGAGCCAATGTTGCCGTCGATCCATTCCATGTGGCCATGGGCCTCAACACGAGCACGCTTGGTCACCAAGTTGTACACGTTTGGCGACCAGTTCTGAATCGTCGTGTACGTCACCCGAGCATGAGGCTTCACCACGATTTCGACAACCGCAGAGTGCAGTGAGTCACTTGTGTAAACCGGAGCGGAGCAACCTTCGATGTAATGCACTTGAGCGCCCTCATCAGCAATGATGAGCGTGCGCTCGAACTGGCCGGCATTCTCAGAGTTGATGCGGAAATATGCTTGCAGCGGCATTTCGCACTCGACGCCTGGCGGCACATAAATAAATGATCCACCTGACCACACGGCCGTGTTCAACGACGCGAACTTATTGTCACCGGGAGGAATAACGGAGCCGAAATACTTTTTGACGAGATCTGGATACTCGCGCATTGCAGTATCCATGTCGCAAAAGAGAATTCCCTGAGCCTCGAGGTCTTCGCGGTTCTTGTGGTAGACGACCTCAGACTCGTACTGGGCGGTGACCCCTGCGAGATACTTGCGCTCTGCTTCGGGAATACCGAGTTTCTCATAGGTCCGCATCATTTCCTCTGGGAGTTCATCCCATTCGTCGACCTGTTCGCCCGCTGGCCTCAAGTAGTAGTAGATGTCTTGAAAGTCAATGTCGGGCATGTTCTGCGCGAACCATTCAGCCATTGGTTTGCGGTCAAACAGCGACAGGGAACGCAAGCGGAGATCGGTCATCCACTTCGGTTCGCCCTTCCACCACGAGATCTGCTCAACCACGCCCTGGTTCAAGCCCTTCACCGGGTCGAAGGCGTATTCGACTTCGTCGTTCCATCCAAGTTCGTACTTGGAAAGGTCGAGATCAAATGCAGTCATTCGCTAACTCCGTTACATCGAGGGGTTACAAGGGGTAATTAACACTACGGTCATAGTAACAATCCCGAAGAGTGCTCCGCATGCCCACCTTCCAGATTTTGCTGTCAACTGCGGCACAGGGCACTAGGGGCGATATCCCCATGACGGCTCGGTCGGTTTCATTGTTCGACGAGCAAGTTGCACCCATTCGCACAGCATGGCTCTGGTGTCTCGTGGATCGATGATCTGTTCGATCTCATAGAACTCGGCCGACCGATGCGGTGACCGAACACTGTTGAGCCGTTCGGCGATTTCTGCCTTTAGGGCCTCAGGGTCGTCACTTGCCTCAAGCTCAGCTTTATATGCAACTTCGAGGCCGCCCTCGAGAGGTAGCGACCCCCAGTCACCTGAGGGCCACGCCAACCGGAACGATTCACTTCCGGGCTTGCGGTTTGCTGCCCCGGCAACCCCGAACGCCTTCCTTACGACAACTGTGCAATATGGCATCTCCGACTCTCGGAGAGCTACCAACACCTCGGTGCCATATCGAATGGTTGCGCTCTCTTCAGATTCCTTTCCAATGAGAAAGCCAGGGCAGTCCTCAAGGTGGACCATCGGCAATTTGAACATCGATGCCAGGTCGATGAGACGGGTGAGTTTCCTGCACGAATCTGCGGTCCAACCCCCGCCGTACATCATCGGGTTCTCCGCATAGATCGCAACTGCCACGCCATCAAGACGAGCGAGCCCCCCGATAATCGACGTACCCCAGTCTTTACCGATCTCGAAAAAACTGCCCTCATCAACGAGCGTCATCATGATGCGTTTCATGTCGTAGCTTTGCCGAGGGTTTCGAGGCACCACATCGACGAGCCACTCATCGCGTCGAGCAGGGTCATCGCCCCAATCTTCAAGCGGCGGAAGTTCGTCGACGGAGGTCGGTAGATACGACAGAAACTGCAGCGCTTTTTCGAATGCTTCTGCCTCAGTGTCGACCGCATCGTCGATGGCCCCATTGCGAGTGTGAATGTCAGCGTGACCAAGTTCGTACTTCGAGACCGCTCCCAGACCAGCCTGTTCGACGAGGGCTGGTCCGGCGATCATCATCTGCGAGGTATCTCGAACCATGACCGAATAATGCGATGCAGTTGCACGAGCAGCTCCGAAACCTGCCACCGAGCCCAGCACGAGGGAGACCGATGGGGCGATATTGAGGTGATCACACACCGTGTGCCAGCCAGGAAGTAACGGAATATAGGTGCGGCCTGCCTGTTCGATCGTCTTCACCGATCCCCCGCCTGACATCCCGTCGAGCAGCCGCACATGAGGGAGTCGCATTTCGGCTGCAATCGTCTCGGATGCCTCGCGCTTGGCTGAAATTGATGCATCATTCGAGCCGCCACGAACCGTGAAGTCATCACCTGACACCACTGCCGGCCGGCCATCGAGATTCGCAATGCCAAACACAAAATTCGACGGCATGAACTCGATGAGATTCCCCTCATCGTCATAGGTCGCCACCCCCGCGGCTTTACCCATTTCCCAAAAACTGCCCTCGTCGACTACCTGGTCAATCCGTTCACGAATCGTGAGTTTCCCAAAGTGGTGCTGCCGCTCAACCTTGTCTGCACCACCGAGCTGCTCAGCGAGACGCTCCCGCTGATGCAGTTCTTCAAGTTCTGGTTCCCACGTCACGCCTATGACGGTACTCAGCGCTCTTTCTCAGCCGAGAGCCGCACGGTTCACAACGATGATCATTATCGCTGAAGACCACCGGCATGCGAATCAAAACCGCTTGAACTGCGAGTGCTACCGTTCGCTTCACTGTGCCGAATTCCGCGACGACGTCAATTCCATTTCGGGTATGGAAATTCGGTATCGCCGTCTACGTGCTCTCAAGGATTCTCGTCCTACTCGGCCTCGGCGTTGTTGCCGTTGCCCGCACCCAAGAAGACGCCCGGAACGGACTGCCTCGGCTCTCAACCCTTCATCACATTCGTGAAACGTTGGTGAGTTGGGACGGTTTTTGGTACCTCGAAATCGCATCTTCTGGATACCCCTCGAACATTCCGGCAAACGTCACCTATTTCATGCTGGAGGCGCGGGCAGCATTTTTCCCCGGTTTTCCGATGATCATTCGGATTGCTGACGCAGTGCTTCCGTGGGGCCAACCTGAAGCGGCTCTCATTGCCAACATCGTTCTCGGTGCAACCGCCGTACTAGCGGTCGGTGCTCTCGCCTACCGACTACACGGAGAGAGGGCGGCAACCCTCTCAATGGCAATCTTTTCGATGTTTCCCGGGTCGTTTGCACTCTCAATGGCGTACAGCGAAGCCTTGATGATCACCTTCAGCGCTCTTGCTTTACTCTTGCTGCTCGATGAACACTGGCTGCTTGCGGGTCTCGCAGGAGCG
>Ga0181588_10000503_pt1 | contig 35171 bp, 26 predicted proteins | sample 071ome_26_FD_148607 | JGI IMG/M metagenome (GOLD analysis project Ga0181588, IMG submission 148607) | Coastal salt marsh microbial communities from the Groves Creek Marsh, Skidaway Island, Georgia - 071409BT metaG (spades assembly) | ecosystem: Environmental > Aquatic > Marine > Intertidal zone...
CCGCTGATGGATTACCACCTGAGCTATATCGCTATGCAAGCCTTGCGGTGTCAACAGGGCTTCCAGAGGGAGTGCGTCGAAACGGAGACAGAGCCAGAGTGCCATCGCGGCATAATACTGTATTTTTGTACAGTATTATGCCGCGACATTGGCGGATATTTATTTATTTTTAGGCAGAGGTGGCTCGAGCAGTTGGGCCATGCGCTTCTGGGGTTGTCATCCAGCATCCTTTTTCTGGAACCGGTTTTTGCACTACACGCCACCTTATTTTTACCCAGGGCTGAATCCTGCAAACGCATTCAGTGCGGGCGTTGGCGCGATGTCGAACAACACGTTCAGTTGCCGGCATGTTCCTATGGGGCATAAAAAAGGCCGGGTTGCCCCGGCCTGCTAACCACAACGCTAGATTCTTAAAACTTCCAGTTCAGGCGGAGACCGATCTCGCGCTTGTCGAGCGGGGACACTGCAACCCCCTGCTTGGCGGTAAGGAAAGCAAACTGAGATGGACTGGAGAAGTCGGTCCAGCGTGCCCCGGTCTGCCAGGCTTCTTCGTCGGTGAGGTTCATGACAAAGAGTTCGGCCATCAAATTCTCCCACTGCATACCCACTCGCAGGTTAAACAGATTGTACGAATCGAGCTTAGCGAGGTTGGATTCATCGACATAAGACTCCCCCTGATGGAACCAATCCACCCGCCAGTAGCCGCCCTGATCGAACATCGAGAATTCATGTGAGATATAGGCGCTCATAGTGCTCTTGGGTTGGCGAGGAGTCTGGTTGCCAGACATCTGTGAGAATCCAGCGATGGGGGCAACAAAGTTGAATTTGTAATCGTCATACTCGGAGTCGATATAGCTGATATTAACGCCCACCTCGGTACGATCCGTTATCGCCGCCTTTCCCTCGAACTCAATACCCCAGATATCTGCATCACCGGGTATCAATATATTGCGTGAGTTATAGAAGGGAATGGGATCACTGCCATCGGCCGGGTAGGTGGCTTTTGGCTGGCCCAGAGTGCCTTCCGGGCACTGCGCCGTACCGATATCGCCCGCGCGGCAGGTCTCATTGATCAGGAAAGAAGAGCGGCCCTTGATGTTCTCCCAAGTCTGCATATAAACCGCGATATTCATCTGACCGCGCCCGTCCCAGAAGCGCTGCTTCCAGCCGAACTCAATAGCTTCGAGCGTTTCAGCCTCCAGAAGTTCGGCCACCGAGGCATCAGCGTTAAGGTATTGTGCTTTCTCGCGATCGTCTGCCTGCGCAAAGAAGGTGTTGAAGTCGCCCGCTATCTGACCTTCAGACCAGCTGGCATACAGTGTCGTGTTGTCTGAGGGTGTCCAGCGCAAGATGGCGCGAGGTAAGAAGTCGTCGAACGTTTCTTCAAGTCGCGTCGTGCCGGTGCCGGTAACCGCATTGCCCTTGATCAGCTTGTCTTCAACAAATCTACCTTCGAGGATGACGGTCAAATTGTCGGTGATATCAAAGTCCACCGATCCAAATACCCCGGATACCTCCGCTTGATCCGCGTTCGTCAGACTGTTACTGAAGATACCCAATGCGTTGCCTGGCCGTCCCATACCGAGCCCGCCAATGGCGGGGTCGAAGAAGCTGTAGACACAGATATTGGGATAAGCATCGGAATAGCCATAGAAGTCAAAGGCAAAACACGAGGTGGCCGCATCGCCGCCAGCGCCTGAAGAAATGAATTCCTGCTCATAGTAGCTGTAGCCGACCAGCCATCTTAGCCGCTGATCCTGTGGGCTGCTGATGCGGATTTCCCAGCTTTCGTCCTCCATCTTTTGAGGGTCACGAGACCACCAACCGAGGCGATCCGAGAGGTCAAAGTCGCGGATCCAGCTGGCATCCTGTTCGTTGTTACCGTAGCTCATGTCAATGCTGTAGCCGGAGTCAAACTGATACCCAGCTGCGATTGAAAATCGCTCACTCTCCCGCTTCATACCAATAGAACTGACGTTCGGCACGCCGTCGATATTGGTTGTCGGATCTGTGAGCGCCGCCATGTCAACTGGCAAAATGGTGTTGGAAGAAATGACGTTGTTGCCGGGGTCGGTTGTCACGCTATTGCCGTAGGGTATGGTTCCGCAAATGTAGTTGACCGGATTGGCGACACCTTCAGCAGAATTAACGGTGGTGCCTGTGCAGGTGTCATTCATGATGCCTGAGACAAAGCCCTGACTTGGCGCGCCGTCATCGTCTTCAGATGAGCTGTAGCGCATTTTAATCTTGAAGTTGTCGGTGGGTGTCCAATTGATGACGCCACTGAAAGTTGTGGTTTCCTCGTCTCCAGTTCGACCCCCGTCGGTGGCGGTGTAGTGGCCCTCTTTGTCGTAGAAGCGGCCAGAAAGGCTGAAGGCCAGTACATCCTTAATAATCGGACCTTCCACAATGCCGCTTATCTCGGTGCGACTGCGATCCGACACGCTGGCATTGATCTCTCCGGCCCACGCCTCAGAGTTGGGGTCGCGGGTGATCAGATTGACAGCGCCACCAAAGGTGTTCCGAGCAAAATAGGCAGACTGTGGGCCCTTGATAACCTCGACGCGCTCAAGATCCATGAGGCTGAGAGAAGTCCCGCCATTGAGCACATAGATACCGTCGATAAAGAGCGCTCCGGTTGCAAAGCTTGGGGAGAATTGCGCCGTTGTGAGGCCACGGAACTGAAGCTGAGTGTTGTAGCGTCCCGGTTGCTGGTTACCCTGATTCATGAATTGGAATCCCGGCGTATGCAAGGCAACGTCTTCCAGGTCCCGCATGTCTGTCATCAGAATGTCGTCAGCCCCAAAGACCGATACGGCGACGGGGATTTCTTGAAGTGATTCAGTTCTCTTGCGCGCCGTGACCACAACTTCTTCCAGTGCAGCAGATTCTTGTGCATAAATGTTGGTGCTGTGCAGAGCGCCTGTAACGGCAAGTGCCACGGCGACGGTAAGTGTCGGAGATGTAGATTGCTTCATGTTAAAGCCTCTGTTGGTTATGTTTATAAATGGCCATACGGTGCCGGATGCCGCTGGTAAGTGAGCCTTTCCAGTGAATTTGAATTATTGTTATAGGAATAGGTCTAATAATGCAAGCTGGCACGTTCTTTTTGCTTCCTAAATAGCGCGGGGCGGGCCGTCCTCAGCCGGTGTGGGTAGGAGGCGCTCGGATGTGTTTTCGACCTGATAACGGCCCGTCCAAATACTGGCGCCCTGTTACTACACTTATTGATATAACAAACGATCAAAATTACTCTGGGCGCATCAATTAGGTCGCAAATTTGGGGAAAGGGATGCGAAGCGTCATCGTTAGCGAGCCGGGCGGACCCGAGGTACTGTCTTTAGTCGAGGTTGAGGAGCCTCATCCCGCGCCGGGAGAGGTGCGGATTCAGGTTGCTTACGCTGCCCTGAATCCGCTCGACAACCACGCCCGGGCCGACCGCATCAAGTGGAACCATCCGGGGTACCCCTTTACACCCGGCTTCGAGTACTGCGGATTGATAGACGCAGTGGGAGAAGGGGTTGAGCCCGAGTGGATGGGACGCCGCGTCGCCACCAATGGTCACTGGGGTGGCAACGCAGATCTTGCATTGGCACCCGCTCGCGCTCTGGTTCAGGTCCCCGACAACTTCGATTGGCAGTTGGGGTGTTGCTTCTCTACGTGCGCCTATACCAGCTGGCTACTGGTCCACAGCGCGGCCAGAGTTAAGCCAAATCAGTGGGTGGTGGTGCATTCCGCCGCCGGCGCGGTGGGTAGCCTGGTGATGCAAATCGCCAAATCCGCCGGTGCTCAGGTGATTGGTTTGGTAGGTGGGGAGCACAAGTTCGAATTCGCAGAGCAATTTGGACCCGACGCAGTAATTGATTACCTCCGTGACGACTGGCCCGACGGTGTTAAGGCGCTCACAGATGGTCGCGGTGCCGACGTGATTTTTGACGGTAACGCCGGTGAGCGAGCGCCGATGAATCTGGATGCAGTCGCATCGCTCGGCCAGATCATTTACTACGGTGCCAGTGCGGGGCAGGCACCCCCTGTGCCTCCGTCTATGCTGGTCGGAAAGAGTTGCTCTGTAGCTGGCTTCGTACAGTATTTTCACCAGGCGATCAGTGGCGGAGCCGAGGTCGCCGCAACACACAAGGCGCTTGCTGACGGCCTTTGGCGCATTCCCATTGAGCGTGAGTTTGATCTCACTGATATCGCAGATGCGCATCGTGCCTGGGAGGGGAGAGAGCTGCTCGGGCGCACGGTAATCCGCGTCGGTGGTGCGTTGTAGACCTGCCCATGGGCGTAATCAGCGGGCTTCATGAGTTTGTATTTTCTACGCAGAGCTCTGATCGAGACCGCTTGCTCGGCTTTTGGGCGAAGCTGGGATTTGTTGCAGATCAAGAGGGCTCATTGGGAGCTTCGGAAGCCTCGGCACTCTACGGGCATGACGCTGAGCTCAAGTCCGTTCGTCTCCGTCACTCTGGTTGCCAGGCCTATGAAACAGGTTTGGTGCGCCTGCAATGTTGGTCCGAATTAGCGGGTGAGGGTCTGGGCGCGCAGCGGCCGCTGGTCACGGGTAGCCGCTGGATGGGTATGTATACCACCGACATACTGGAACTCCGGGACAGTCTCTCAGGCTATCGAACGGATCTCAGTGATAGATGGCTGTCTGATTTAGTGTCCGCTCCTTTGGCTCATCCTGCACCTGATATTACGTGGGATAACCCTTTTGTTGGACTCAGGGAGACGCTCTATTTTGATCCTGACTGCCGCGTAGCCATGATTCAGCGGGGAGGATTTGAGCGGCCTGGTTTTGGCACGATTGACCACACATCTCCCTACAAAAATAGTGAGGGGAGTCACGCCAATGTTGTGCAACCGAGTCGAGCCTTTGATACGTCGTTTTATAAAACCGTATTCGGTTTGGAATCTGCGCCTTACGGTGAGGCACACGACTCAGGCGACGAGCCTCCCACTCAGAGAGCTTTGCGCCTGGAGGCTGGGCAGCTTTTTCGTGTGGAGCGGTTGCGAGCCCCAAACTGTCCTACAGGCCTGCTGCAGGTTTACTCGCCTTATTTTGATGCGCCGGACCTGCGCGCACTGAGTTGCCCCGGTCAGCGCGGCCTCTCCGCATACAGTTATCGGACCAACACGATTGAGCTGTCGGCACTAGCGGGGGTGACGGAGTATCGTTCAGGCATTAACGAGTTTGGAGAGGTCGCTTGCACGTTCTTATCGCCTGATGGCTACAGCTGGACGTGGGTGCGTGACTGAATCGCCCCCCAACGCGCTAAAGGGATATCCGCTGCGCGCGTTTATTATCTGTTTGATTGCCTACACCACTGCACAGATGGATTTGGCGCTGTTTGGTTATGCCGTACCGGCGATTCGGAGCGAGTTCGGTCTCAGTTTGAGTGAGGTAATGTCGATTGTGTCGATTGCCTTCCTAATGGGCGGGTTGCTGTTGGTGCCGTTAGGGTGGCTGGGTGATCGGGTGGGTCGCATACCGATGTTTCAGTTCTCGCTCCTTGGGTCATCCATCCTGGTCGCCGCTATCAGCATTGCTCCCGGTGTGATCGCGCTCACTGCACTCAGAGGCGCCAGTATCGCGGTGGGGGGGGTCAGTTATCCCATCACAGGCGCCATTGTCACAGAGGAGACGCCCGCGCGACTGCGCGGCTTGATGATGGGCATCTTGCAGATTGGCTATCCCCTCGGCTGGGCATTTGCTTCGCTATGGTCAATGTGGCTATTAGCTGACTATGGCTGGAGACAATTATTCTGGGTCGGCCTGGTTAGTTTGCCCATGGTGTGGATCGTTAGACGTTACCTGCGCGAGCCGCCTCGAGCGCTCAAGGCTCGCGTTGAACAGCGACCGGCGCGACTGGCGGATCTTTTTGATCGGGGTATCCGCGAGCGCACCATCACATTATTTTTTGCGCAGTTCCTCTTCGTTTGGGCTTACGCCGCGTCGATTTTTTTGTTCCCCAGCTTTCTGCGCGAGGTCAGGGAGCTGGACGCCTTCGATTTTTCTCTTTTGATTGGTGCTGGTAATGCTATCGGTGTGATCGGATATCTTCTTGCGGCCTGGATTGGGGAGCGAGTCTGGACGCGGCGCAATACCGTAGTCTTATGGACATTGTTGGGTTCGTTACTGTTCCAGATTCTGGTTTGGGTGCCCGAGACTTTCTCCGAAATCCTAATGATTTACGCACTGATGAGTATGTTTTTTTACGGATCCGCTGCAGTCAAATTTGCTTATTTGGCGGAAGTATTCCCGACCCGCATACGGACATTGGCGATGGCATGCTGCGGTTCATTGGCAGTGACTCTGGGATCTGCGGCGGGACCTTATAGCGTTTCATTGGCGATTGAAGCGTGGGGGTGGCATCTGGGCTACACCGTCGTTGTTGGCGTACCTCTGGCCCTGGCGGCACTGCTATACCTGACACTGGACTCGCTGCCGTCCGGGCTCGAGGTGGAGGAAATTGAACAGCGGATGAAAAAGGAGAACTCGCTCCGACATGGCTAAAGGATACCGCGTGAAGGCATTTGGTGGGCCAGAGGTGATGGTCTGGGAGGATCTCCATCTCGGCGCATTGCCGCCAGGCGCGGTGCGCGTCAGGGTCGGTGCCAGCGGCATTAACTTTGCAGAAACGCGAATGCGCGCCGGAGACTACAGCGGCCAGGAACTTCCTTTTGTCATGGGGATGGAGGTTGCAGGCATCGTTGAAGAGGTGGGCGCGCAAGTAGCGGAATTTAAGCCGGGTGATCGGGTGTTTGGTCGCGTCAGGGGCGCCCATGCTGAGGTGGTGGACTGCGATCCTGAACACCTGATGCGACTTCCTGACAACCTGAGCCTTGCGCAAGGCGCTGCGATCCCCGTGGGATTCTTAACTGCCTGGCATGCGCTCTACACGGTAGGGAATATGACCGCGGGTGAGCGTATTTTGGTTGAGGCGGTAGGGGGAAGCGTGGGCAGTGCGGCGCTGGCGCTAGCCAAGCAGGCGGGTTGCTGGACGCTGGGCACCGCGAGTCGGGAAGACAAACTGGACCGTGCCACCGCGATGGGTTGTGATGCGGTGATTAATTACACCCGCGAATCAGTTTCTGAGCGCGCTCGCGCGTTGACTGATGGTGCAGGCATGGACATTGGGCTCATGACCATTGGCGATGCGACCGCGACAGAGCTGATTGATGCTATGGGTATGGATGGTCGAGTGGTGATGTTTGGCAGCACCGGGGGTCGTGATATCAGTTTTAACCTGCGGATTGGCATTCTCAATATTCAACTGTTGTCGATGAGCATTTCAACGAGCCCTGCATTTATGGCTCGGACGATGCCGGCGTTCAGGGCTCGAGCCTTGCCTATGTTTGCAAGCGGTGAGCTGGTGCCCGTGGTGGATACGATCATGCCTATGAAGGAACTGGTGCGAGCGCATGCGATGGTGGATGAGAGAAGCCACTTTGGCAAAGTCATTCTGGTGAACGAACTGTAAATTGCTGTGGCGAGTGTGCGCGTCATGATCAATGAATCAGAAACAGTTTTTGTGCTGAGGCAATAACGGCGAGAGGCGAGAAGATGACAAGAGCAGAGGAGAGAAAAAACCGTCGGTGGGGGGGGTGTGTAAACGCGGCGACCGCAGTGTTGTGGGCGATGCTTTGTTTTAGCGGAGGCGCCGCAGCCAACCCTCAGCCAATCACGGAGCAGCCTTGGCGCGAAGCCGTCATCAGCGTTACCGATCCGGACGTGACGGCTCGTTTTTTCAGGGAGATTGGTGGCTACGAGGAGTTGGGGCGCGGTGCGCTCTCGGCGTCGATAATAGCGGCATGGGGGCTATCACCAGAGGCAGCGGGCGAGTATCTGTTGCTGCGAGCACCGATGGGCGGCGAGTTTGGTCACGTGCGCCTGATCAGGTTTGAAAATGCGGGCAAACGAATTCCCATGCGCCCGGGCGCGCGGGCTTGGGATACCGGCTGTTACTTCAGCATGATGATCCGTGTTAAAGACATGCAGTCGATTTATGACGACGCGATACGGCTGGGTTGGTGGACCGAGACGCCTATTACCGCGCTGCAATTTGGCAAATCGGATCTTCGCGTGGTGATCTATCGCGGCCCCGATGGAGTCCAAGTGCAAACTTACGATCGGCTGAGCCCGCCTTTACCAGAGGCTATACCTGAGTTTGAACGGATGACGGCGCCGTTTAACATGATGCAGATGGTGGCAGATCGTGATGTGGCGCACGACTTCTTCACGCAGGTTCTGGGGTTTGAAACTTTTTATAAAGGCAAGCCGTACACTGCGAAAACGCCGACGCCCACGCCCATCGGCATTCCGCTGAATCTAACGACCTCTATTCCGTACCGCGCCGGTATCGTTTATCCCGTCGAGGGAGAATTTGGGCGTATGGAAATGATCGAAGTGATGGGTCTTGATGGCTTTGATTACTCGCATCAGTGCGAGGCCCCCAATCTCGGTATTCTCGCGGTGCGATATCCGGTGGCCAATATTGAAGCGGCGAAAGCGATGATACTGGAGCGCGGTGGCAGCATCTGGCGCGATGTGGCTACGGCAGATCTGGGCGGGGTCGGCGAAGTGAGGATGTTTTCTGTGAAGACGCCAGACGGTTCAATCATACAGTTCTTTGAGACTGTATCTCGGTGATGCACCCGGCTGCAAAACCGCCTGCTTGTGAGCCCGATTGCGAGATATCTATGGCAGCCCGGGAACTCAGGCTATTTCTCAAGTTGCGCTGCATTGACTCGCATTACACCGATAGTCCCGCGGGTTCGGTTCTGCGGTGAAGGCTGAACTGACCACTTCTGCGTCTCCGCGTTTCGCCCGCCGTTGTGGCGGCGGGTGGTGTGTCATCTTGCTCTCTTGTCTGCTGGCAACCTCCGTCTCGGCGCAAACTGCGCGCGTCAAGCGTATTTCTTTGATGACGCCAGACCTCGACCAGTCAATAACATTTTTCACTGGGGTTGTGGGCTTTACGCTGGACTTTGAGGGGCCATTGCCTGCGAACGGTGAGCCGTTCTTGGGTCCGGTTTTCAACATCGATACTTCTCGACCTATTCGGCGTGCATTGTTGTCAACCCGCACCGAATCGAGGGGGCTCTTTTTAATCGAGCACCCTGAGGCACCGTTGCCGGATGTGAAGCAGCCGACGGTCGTTGTGATGGTAATAGAGGTGGAAGATTTGAACGAAACGCTTGCTCGTGCCAAGACATTCGGCAGCGTCGTTAGCGACATTTTTTCCGACACGACACCCGAGGGGCGTTTATTTAGAGAGGCGATGATCAATAGTCCGGGAGGGCATAGGGTTCTCCTCTACGAAGTCGGCTCGCTCGTCGATGGCAGGCATGATCAGGCAGAGAAGTAACCGCGATACCCGTTAGTAAAGTAGCCATCGCTGTCACATAATCAGAGGCCGATTTGGCGCCAAACCCCCCTGCCAACTGGCGTGACTTCTGCGAAACTTGGGTGATACCGCCCGCAGATTGGCCGGCCTCGTTAGGATGGAATCCATGAATTTTTCCGCTTTCAGCCCCCACAAGCACTTTTTCCCACGGGAGTTTTCCAGATCAAAAAGCGTGCGTATGGCGGCTGGTCTGGCTTTATTGGTCTTCTTGATCTCTTGCGAAAGTCAGGTCGATCAGACTGCGATAAAGCCCGTGCCAGTTTCTCCGGTATCTGCGGAGCAGCAACGCCTAGAGGACTTTTTTGCAGCGACATGGCAAGAGGACCTAACGCGCGCTCCTGCCAGCGCGAGCTATCTTGGCGTGAGGGATTATCAGGATCAATGGAATAACGTGTCGGAGGCGTTTCAACTCGAATCACTCGAGATTGCTAAGGCGCGTCTCGCGTTTCTCGAGACCGTTGACACGACTCAATTATCCCCGGAGCGGTTGCTTTCCTATCGGCTTTATCGGCGCGATGTGGAGCGTGAGCTTGCCGGTGCGCCTTATCGACACCATCGCTACATTATTCATCAGCACCGCGGGCCTCATACCAGCGTCGTGAGCCTGCTCACAAATGTCCACACTATCGCCTCAGAAAAGGATGCACTGGCCTATGTGGCGAGATTGAACAATTTGCCCGGTTACTTCGAGGGCGTGATTGAGCAGCTGCAGCTCCGCGCTGAAAAGGGCCTGTTTTTGGTCGATTGGATGATTCCAAAAATCATCGAGGCCGCAGGTAACGTCATCGTCGGAGCGCCCTTTGATGACAGTGAAGACCCCTCGGTTATCTGGCGCGATTTTAACGCCAAGCTCGATCAATTGCCGCTGGCCTCCGATGTATCAACGGAGCTCAGGCAGAGTGCACGAGAGGCCTTGCTGAATGCGGTTGCCCCGGCTTATCGCGACCTGATCTCAGCGATTCGGGCACAAGAGGAACTGGCACCGTCGGCCGACGGCGTGTGGCGCTTTCCCGAGGGGGAGGCCTTTTATCGAAACCGGCTCGGTGTTTTTACGACCACAGACCTGACAGCGGAAGAAATTCATCAGACCGGTCTGGCTAACGTGGAGCGCCTTCACAATGAGATGCGGGCTGTCATGGCTGAGCTGGGTGAGACCGGTGATCTGGCGGACTTTCTCGATCGCGTTCGTCGTGACACCACTTTGCGCTACGAGAACAATGATGCGGGGAGAGAGGCGTATTTGCTGGCGGCGAGACAAGCCATTGACGCGATGTCAGCGCGTTTGCCCGACTATTTTGGTGTCCTGCCAAAGTCGGATCTGGTGGTAAAGCGGGTTGAACCCTACCGCGAGCGCTCTGCTGGCAAGGCCTTTTATCAGAGCCCCCCGCCAGATGGATCTCGCCCGGGTATTTATTACGCCAATCTCTACGACATGAACTCCATGCCGCTAACCGATCTTGAGGCGTTGGCGTTTCACGAGGGTCTGCCCGGTCATCATCTGCAGCGTGCGATCTCGGCGGAGCTCGGTGATGTGCCTGATTTTCAGCGACATACGCGCTTTACTGCCTATACCGAGGGATGGGGCCTGTATTCTGAGTACTTGGCGCGGGAGATGGGTTTTTACCAGTCGCCTTGGTCCAATTTTGGGCGGTTGGCGATGGAATTGTGGCGCGCTGCGCGCCTCGTCGTCGATACGGGTTTGCACCATAAGCAGTGGACCCGCGAGCAAGCAGTGGCGTATCTCGTGGCCAATACACCTAACGCGGAATACGACTGTATGCGCGCTATTGAGCGTTACATCGCCATGCCGGGCCAGGCTACCGCCTATATGATCGGTAAGCTACGCATCATGGAATTGCGCGCGTTGGCTCAGGAGATGCTGGGCGAAGGTTTCGACCTGCGTCAATTCCACGACGTGGTTCTGGGTTCCGGTGCGGTGCCGCTGGACCAGCTCGAGGCCAACGTGCAGGGATACATACAGGAGAGTCTGGCCAGTCGCTAGTCGCGCGCCCTAGGGGGCGCCTATCCATTTTTCCCGATGCCGCTCATTACTGCGGCGGTGTCGGGAGATTCCTCGACCAGTGGACCCTGCATGCATTCGATAACCAGAGGGTTGTAGCCAACGGATAGCGATCGAAAAATTCGATCGCTATTTGTTAAACAATCAGATTGTCAGAATGCGGTGAAAGTTACTACAGTGGGATGGTGAGACAAAACTCGCCAATGAGGACAACAAAATGAAAGCACACTTTATGAAGACAGCGATCGCCCACTCGGTGGTGGCTGCAGCACTGATCGCCTTGCCCGTTGTGGATTCGATGGCGAGAAGTACGCCGAAGAGCACGCAAGCCTGGTGGCCTGCCAGCCTAGATCTGACGCCTCTGCGTCAAAACGAGCGCAGCACGAATCCGCTGGGAGCCGATTTTGATTACGCTGCGGAGTTTGCCAAGCTCGATCTCGAGGCATTGAAAGCCGATATCAACGCCACGCTCACGACGTCGCAGCCATGGTGGCCGGCTGATTACGGTAACTACGGACCTTTCTTTGTGCGCATGGCCTGGCACAGCGCGGGTACCTACCGCACGGCAGATGGCCGCGGCGGTTCCGACGGCGGCCAGCAACGATTTGAGCCTCTGAACAGTTGGCCGGATAACGGCAATCTCGACAAAGCGCGTCGCCTGTTATGGCCGATCAAGCAGCAGTATGGCAACCAGATTTCCTGGGCAGACCTGATGGTGCTGGCGGGTAACGTGGCCATGGAGAACATGGGCTTCAAGACCTTCGGCTTTGCCGGTGGGCGCACCGACGACTGGGAGCCTGAGTGGGTTTACTGGGGCCCCGAAGCCAAGATGTTGGCGGATGAGCGGTACGCTGAGGGTCGTCAGTTGCGAAAAGGACTCGCGGCTGTACAGATGGGACTCATTTATGTGAACCCGGAGGGCCCCAACGGCAATCCTGATCCGGTGTTGGCGGCGCACGATATTCGCGAAACCTTCGGCCGCATGGCCATGAACGACGAAGAGACGGTGGCGTTGATTGCTGGCGGACACTCTTTTGGTAAAGCCCATGGTGCGCACAAACCCGCAGACTGCGTGGGTCCTGAGCCCACGGGAGAGGCGATTGTCGAGCAGGGCTTTGGCTGGAAGAACACCTGCGGCAAGGGGAATGCGGAAGACACCGTGACTTCCGGACTCGAGGGCGCCTGGACGGCTACGCCGACCCAGTGGTCGATGATGTATCTGGCTAATCTATTCGCCTATGAGTGGGAGCAGACCCGTAGCCCTGCAGGGGCACTGCAGTGGCAGCCCAAGGATGGTGCAGCGGCCGGCACCGTGCCGGATGCGCATGTTGCTGGGGTCAGCCATGCACCCGTGATGTTTACTACGGATTTGTCCTTGAAGTTTGATCCCAGCTATCGCGAGATCTCGCAGCGCTTTCTGGAAAATCCCGCCGAGTTTGAGCTGGCCTTTGCCAAGGCCTGGTTCAAGCTGACGCACCGCGATATGGGGCCGAGAGATCGCTATCTGGGTGATGATGTGCCCGCCGAGGTTCTCGCTTGGCAGGATCCGTTGCCCGCGCGGGACTTCGAGGTTATCAATGATGCCGATATCAGCGCGTTGAAGGATGCGATTTCGTCTGCCGGCCTGAGCAACACTCAGCTGGTCAGTACCGCCTGGGCTTCTGCCTCAACGTTCCGCGGCAGTGATATGCGCGGAGGCGCCAATGGTGCGCGCATTCGTCTGGCACCGCAGAATCAGTGGGCCATCAACGATCCCGATGCGACTGCTGAGGTCCTTGCCGTGTTGGAAGAGGTTCAGAGCGCCTTCAACAGCCAGCTCTCTGGCGGCAAGCAAGTGTCTCTGGCAGATGTAATCGTGCTAGCGGGTAACGTGGGCGTGGAGCGTGCCGCTGCCGAATTCGGTGTAACGGTCTCGGTCCCCTTTACTCCCGGACGCGTTGACGCAACGGAGGGGATGGGAGATTCGGCCTCTATGGCGGTGCTGGAGCCTCGCCACGATGGTTTCCGCAATTACATGGCCGACCTCGGTTTCATGACCCCAGCCCAGGCGCTTATCGACAAGGCGGATCTACTCAACCTAAGCGTGTCAGAGATGACGGCGTTGCTAGGCGGTATGCGGGCGATGAATGCTAATGCGGCCGGGAGTGATCACGGCGTGCTCACGGACCGACCGGGCGTATTGAGCAATGACTTTTTTATCAACCTGCTTGATATGAATACCGCATGGGCGCCGACTGATCAGGCCTATGTATTCGAAGGGCGAGATCGCCAGAGTGGCGAGCTGAAGTGGACTGCTACTGAGTTCGATCTGGTATTTGGCTCTAATTCCGAGCTGCGCGCGGTGGTGGAATTCTATGCCTTTGACGAGAGTCGTCAGCGCTTCGTCAAGGACTTTGCCAGTGCCTGGACCAAAGTGATGGATGCAGATCGGTTTGATATCGATGGATCTGGCGCGGTTGTGGTGAGTCTGTCTCAGTAAGCGCCTATGTAACGAAAAAAGCCCCGCAATAGCGGGGCTTTTTTTTGGAGCAACATAGACCGTACTGACAGACCCTTGTGACGAGCTGTCCGCACCCGGCGCAATGTTTATTGGCGCGTGATCTCGGTGGTGAGGTGGACGGTCGCGGTCAGCGAATTGGTGATGAGACAACTGTCCTCGGCCTTCTTGAGCACCCTCAGCACCTTTTCTTCTTCCATGTCATCGGGAACGCTGATACGCACGGTGAGGTGAATCTCGGTAAATTGGGGGGTGCGGTCCACGCGCTCCAGTTTCCCGGTAGCGTCGCAATCCAGTGCATGCCACACCACCCTTGACGGTGCAGCGATGGCCCGAAAGGTCAGCACAAAACAGTCCGCTACGGCGGCGACAAGCAGTGCCTCCGGAGACCACTGATCGCCCGGCCCACCAAATTCTTTGGGTACATCCGTGGTGAGATCCGCTAACCCTTGGCTGGCGACGCGAACCTGTGACTGGTCAGCATTGGCAGTTGCAACACAGCGGTAGTGATGGGGGAAGTCTTGCATAAGCAGCTCGGTGTTATCGAAAGCGGGCGCAAGGATAGCGGCTCTTTTCTGCAGATGCCACAGTGATTCGCCTCGGGGGGCCGTTGCGATACGGATCAGCACGTGATCAGGCAGATGGGCGCAGTTCAGGGCTTGATCGCAGGGGTGCTGACGGATCAGTCAGTGACCAAGCTGGTGAACTCAGGTGTAATGCGTCATCAAAGGGGAGGGGAATAGAGTCACTTTGGCATCCACCTCGTTGCTTGATGATCTTGAGCTGTCGATAGCCTTCCATTTGCACCCTCAGGCTCGCCGGTGAGGGTTGTGATAAGGCTTCCGTAGAGCGGAAGAGTACCGCCAGCGTGCCATGGCTGGCGGCTGCCAGCTGAATTTTTCGCAGTTCTGCATAGCGATAGTCTGTGGCGCCAAACCAAACAAAGACCACGCCGCAGGTCTTACTACGCAGTGCCTGTTCTGTCGACCAGAGCAGCTCTTCGCGGTCCCGTGGATGTACCAACATGATTTCCTGCAGATCGATTCCTTCTCCCGCAAGGAGTGGCGCATAGGGCGTGTAGGGAGGATCAATAAATACCTGCCAGCGCCCCAGGCCCGATTGTTTTTTCATGATGGGCATGAAAATACCCATGGCATCCAATCCGCACTGCTCACTGATGACTTCAATACTCCCACCCAGTGGCCAGCCTCTGTTGTACAGTTGAGCATCCAGCGCCGCGAAACCGGTTTCAACACCCTCTAGGGCGTGTGTTTCGTTGTTTGCCGATAGCGCGTTGGCGCCCAGAAAAGCAGTATGACTTTGACCCATACCGCGCCAGGTATCGGTTCGACGAAAAATATCTTCGAGTAGATAGTTCATGATGTATTCCTGTTTCACGCTGTTGCCAATAGCGCCTGTTGCTGATGCCTATGTTGTTGAAGCAAATGAGGCGGCGCTGATATGAAAGCCAATTTACTGTATAAATAAACAGTATTTAAGCATGACGAAAAAAGCAAGAGGAGATTTTTCTGACCGTCGCGAAAAGCGACAGGTGCATCGTTCTGCCCTTGCGGATCAACGTTTTCGGCGCTACTACCCGGCCAGCTGGTTTTCCAGCTTGGGCGCCTGGTTGCTGCGATTTCTCCTCGGTTGGAGTGCCTGGGAGCTGACCGAGTCGGCAACCTGGGTAGGCATTGTTGGCGCGCTCATGTTGGCACCAGCGCTACTGCTCTCGCCTTGGTTTGGCATATTTTCAGACCGTATCAACCCCTTACGGGGTTTACAGTTATCGATGATGCTCCACGGCGCAATTGCGCTGGTGGGTGCGCTGACGACCTATTGGGGTCTTTACGATCGCGCCGCGCTGGCACTCTTGGCCGCAACCCTGGGTGTCGCTACTTCACTGCATTCACCCATGCGACTGGCGCTGGTGCCCCTGTTGGTTGTTCGGGAAGCCTTGCCCAGCGCCGTCGGTTATTCGGCGATGTCATTCAACATTGCCCGCATGATCGGCCCCGCCGTGGGTGCCGCCCTGGTTGCACAGGTGAGTACAGTAGCCGCCTGGCTGACGGCAATGATTTTGTTTTCAGTGTCCTTTTGGCGGTTGTCGCGGCTCACGGTTGAGCCGGACCGCCCGGTGGCGGCGCCCAGCTCCTACACGAGCCAATTTATCGAAGCAGCGCAACATGTGATTCAGCGCGCAGATCTCAGATTACTCCTGGCGTTGACCGCGTTGAACGGTTTGCTCGGGCGCACCCTCATCGAATTGTTACCGGCGCTGTCTGGTCAAATTCTCAGGGGCGGATCATCGGAATTGGCGATATTGGTCGCCATGGCGGGGTTGGGCTCGGTATTGGGCGGGCTCCTGGTCAGTCGGCAGACGGCGGATCTCGGGCGCTTGCTGCGACTGGTATGTCTGGCCATTGCGCTGTCGAGTGTGACGCTCATGACCCTGCGCACCTTATCCGGTGTGGTGGCCCTCAGTCTTTGGGTATCGAGCTTGAGTGTGGTCACAACCGTGGCGGGCACGGGCTGTCAAACGCTGATACAGCTCAACACGTTGCCCCATTTTCGGGGGCGGGTAATGAGTGTATGGACCATGCTCGCCATGGGGGCACCTGCGCTGGGCGCTGCGGTTGTCGGGGTGGGTGTGGATGGGTTTGGATTTGACTGGGTATCCACTGTCGCCGGGATAGTGGGTCTATGCCTGATCGGAAGTTTTTACGCCCGTCGCGCCGTCGTATTGGCGACCGATACCCCCTGAGCCATGATCACCACCAGCCGCTCCAGCGTGTCCCAGGCGATACCGGGCAGGAATCCCTTGCTCGCGCCATCGGTCTGAAAACTGAGCGCTTGCAGTTGTGCAAGGTCGCGCCCGGTCAGTCGATTGAGCGCTTTCTGTACCAGAGGCTGACGATTGCGCCACACACCCCGCTGGTTCAACGCACTCATGGCAGAGGCCCCAGCGGTAATATCCCGCTTGAGCTCGGCCAATAGGCGCACTTCTCTGGCCAGGGCCCAGAGCAAAACCGGTGGCTGCACCGCCTCTGCTCTCAGGCCCCTGAGAGTCCTGACAGCGCCACGGGCGTCGCCCGACAGCGCCACATCGACCAGCCTAAAAGCATCGTAACGCGCGTTGTCGGAGACGGTATCCGTGACCATGGGTGCCGTAATCGGGGTCTCTCCATGGAGCAGTTTTAGCTTTTCCACTTCTTGCGCGGCAGCCAGTAAATTTCCCTCTAGCCGCTCAGCAAGCAGCGCTATTGCCTCTTTATCAATCTGCACACCCGCGCGGCTCATGCGTTCGTGAAGCCACGCCGGGAGTTCAGCGGCCGTTACGGGCCAGGCCGTTATGATCGCCCCGGAGCGATCCAACGCCGTGTACCACTTACTTTTTTGCGAGGCTTTATCAATTCGGCCACTCACAATCAGCAGGACATCGTCAGAGTCGGCCTCAAGATATTCCAGCAGGGCTTTGCTGCCTTCTGTTCCCGGTTTGCCCGAAGGAAGCTGAATTTCTATGAGTTTCCGCTCGGCGAACAGAGACAGCGAGCCCGCCGCGTGGCCCAATTCCATCCAATCATCTTTTTGCGCGATAGCAATACATTGCCGCTCGGTACAGCCTGCCTCTCTGGCGGCATGACGAATCGCATCGGCGCATTCCTGCACGATCAAGGGCTCGTCACCCGCTATCAAGTAACTCGAGGCAAGGGACTGGGTCAGGTGCTGTGCGAGTTGCGCGGGCTTGAGTTGCATTAGCGGGTGAGGCCGCGACTCACACGTCGGACGATCTGGGCCGCGAGGTCTCGTCGCATTTCCTCCCGCAATAACCGCATTTCCTCGGTCTTTCCCACCACATTGCGGGGATCGTTCAGCATTTGTTGGCTCACACTCGCAGTGCCCTCTAGCGGCAGCATCTCTTCTTGCTGCAGCACATAATCGACGGAGAGCGTCAGCTCCATTTCGGCGGCCCGCGCCTGCGCGGTGAGAGAGACGTTGCGCTGCGTGAATTGTTCCTCACGCAACGTGAGTCGCGTGGGTGTTTCGAGGTCTTCAGTCAGCATGATTTTCATGCTGGAGAGCTCGCGCGCGACCTCACGCGTCAACTCGCCCCGCGGATCCGTGCTGATCAAGCGCAGCGACAAACCCTCCCATTCCGAATTGCCCTCTTGAGCGGTGCCCTTGAGTTGGAAACCGCAACCACCCAGGGCGATCAGCGCCATCAGCAGGGTCACTAATGGTGAAAGTGGAAACCGGCGAAATATGGGAGTCGACGTCATTGGGCGACAATATTGACCAGTTTCTGGGGAATCACAATGACCTTTTTGATGGTCGTGCCTTGAAGGAAGCGTTGCACATTGGCGTTCGCTTTTGCCAAGGCTTCAATCTCAGCATTGTCGGCGGCAGCCGGCACCTCAATTTTCCCTCGCACTTTACCGTTCACCTGAACCACGATTTCAAATGCGTCGCGATTCAGCGCGGTTTCGTCGACCGACGGCCACGCGCTCTCTGCAAAGTCATCGCCGGTGAAAGTGCGCCAGAGGTATTCACTTAGATGAGGTGTAATTGGCCACAGCATTCTCAGTACCGCGTGCAGCCCTTCGCTCACCGCGGCGCGATCCAGCAAGTCCTGAGAGGGATGCCGTGATAACTCGTTGCAGAGCTCCATAATTGCGGCCACTGCGGTATTAAACGTCTGTCTGCGACCATAGTCGTCTGTGACTTTGCTGATGGTTTCGTGGGTTTTTCGCCGCAGCAGCTTTTGCGCATCACTCCACTGGGGTGCAGGTGGGATCTCTGTAGCGTCTTCAAATTCATGGACCAGACGCCAAAGTCTTTTGATGAATCGATGTGCGCCTTCTACGCCCGAATCTGACCATTCAAGGGATTGTTCTGGCGGTGCGGCAAACATGCTGAACAGTCTTACCGTATCAGCGCCGTAGCGATCGATCAGCGCTTGGGGGTCCACGGTGTTTCCGCGCGATTTTGACATTTTGGCGCCATCTTTGAGCACCATGCCTTGAGTCAGTAGTCGTTTAAAAGGCTCATCACTGGAGACCAGACCCGCATCGCGCATTAACTTGTGAAAAAAGCGCGCGTAGAGGAGATGCAATATAGCGTGCTCGATTCCGCCAACGTATTGGTCTACCTCGAGCCAATGGTTCGCCTCCTGATCCAGCATGGCCTCGCCGTTGTTAGCGCTGGCGTATCGGGCGTAGTACCAAGAGGATTCCATGAAGGTATCGAATGTGTCTGTTTCCCGGATTGCCGGAGCGTTGCAGCTTGGGCACGTGGTTTCATAAAAGGTGGGCATGTCTTTGATGGGTGAGCCGACACCCTGAAATGCGACGTCGGTCGGCAGGATCACAGGCAGTTGTTCGTCGGGGACGGGGACCGCGCCACAGGAGGCGCAGTTGATGACCGGGATAGGAGCGCCCCAATAGCGTTGGCGAGACACGCCCCAATCTCGCAGTCGAAAATTGACGGAACGACAGCCGAGACCCTTAGACTCGAGCTCGTCAACAATGGCGTCGAAGGCGGCGTCAAAATCGAGGCCATCAAAGTGTGCGGACTGCATGAGTGGGCCGCGCTGCAGGTAGGCGCCGGTCGAGAGATCTGCCGGGGTCTCGGGCGTATCGGATACCACCTGCACAATCGGTAGCGCATATTTGCTGGCGAATTCCCAATCTCGTTGGTCGTGGGCGGGAACCGACATGACGGCGCCGGAGCCGTAGCCCATCAGGACAAAGTTGGCGACCCAGATGGGCAACGGTTCGTCCGTGAGCGGATGTCGCGCCCTGAGGCCAGTATCCATCCCCAATTTTTCCATCGTCGCCATATCGGCTTCAGCCACGGTGCTGGCGCTGATCGTCTGGCAGAAGGCGTCGAGTTCAGGATTCTCCGCCGCCGCCGTCACCACGAGAGGGTGCTGTGGTGCCAAGGCGAGGTAGGTAGCGCCCATCAAAGTGTCGGGACGGGTGGTATAGACCTCGATGGGAGTATCGCCAAAGGGAAACCGAACCGTGGCGCCTTCCGATCGCCCGATCCAGTTGCGCTGCATGGTGCGCACCTGTTCTGGCCAGTCGGTCAGCGTGTCGAGATCGTCAAGTAACTCCTGTGCATAATCTGTGATCTTGATGAACCATTGGCTGATCGCTTTTCGTTCCACTGGGTTGTCACAGCGCCAGCACTTACCGTCAACCACCTGCTCGTTAGCCAGCACGGTTTGATCTGTCTCACACCAATTAACGTCCGCCTCTTTTTTGTAGGCCAAGCCTTTTTTCATCAGGCGGGTAAAGAACCATTGCTCCCAGCGATAGTACTCGGGCGTACAGGTCGCAAGCTCACGATCCCAGTCGTAGGCAAACCCGAGCCGCGCCAACTGTTGGCGCATGTCGGCAATATTGTTGAGGGTCCACTCGGCAGGTGGCACTCGATTCTGGATCGCCGCATTCTCGGCCGGCAATCCAAACGCGTCCCAGCCCATGGGTTGCAGTACATTCTTCCCCAGCATTCGCTGGTAACGCGCAATAACATCGGCAATGGTGTAGTTGCGAACGTGCCCCATGTGCAGCTTTCCGCTGGGGTAGGGGAACATAGCGAGACAGTAGAATTTTTCGCGCGTATCGTCGGGATAAACGGCGAATCGATTACTTTCGGCCCACTCGTTCTGAAGTGTCTGCTCAAGCGCCTGCGGTTGGTATTCCTGACTCATTTAACTGTGGATCCTTCGGTACGTTACAGCCCGAGCGGGCCGGATCTTTCCATTATTACGACCCGTTCCCGACCGTTGGCGGCGGCCGACGGGAGTGTAGCAGTATTAGGGCCTGTCCCGGCCCAACACGAGACCGATCAAAGAGAATACCCACACCGGCAGACTGCCGCTAACGGCGAAGGGCGTCTCACCCGTTCTGGGTTGGACATTGCCTGAGACGACGGCCTGAGTGAATTGAGGTGTCGATACGATGACCTTGCCTCGCCAATCAATAATCGCCGAAACGCCATCATTGGTGCTGCGAATCAAGTCCTTACCCAACTCGGCCGCCCGAAAGCGAGCCATTTGAAAGTGCTGCCAGGGCCCAGCACTGTCGCCGAACCAGGTGTCATTGCTAATGGTAATCAGCAGATCAGCCGCACGACTTTGCTGACGCACGAAGTCCGGATAGACCACCTCGTAACAGATGAAGGGCGCGACTGGGGTAGCGTCGACCCGCAGCGTGCCCTGATCCTCAGGCCCGGCAGTGAACTGTGACATGGGCAAGTCGAAAAAGGCGATGGTTCCTCTCAGCAAGCGCTCCATGGGCACATATTCGCCAAAGGGCACCAGTTTTTGCTTGTGGTAAGTGCCTCGGCCCAGGCCCAGCGCGGTAATGCTGTTGTAACGTCCCGTCGCGTCGCGTGTCGGAATGCCCGTAATCACCGTTCTACCGGCGGTTTTGGCCGAGGCGTGGACTCGCTGCAGCGTGGACTCTAGTTGGTCGCGGTAGCCCGGCAGTGCAGACTCGGGCCACAGGATGAGGTCATTTTCGCCATAAAGTTGCTCTGAGAGTGCGCTGAACTGCTCCAGAATTTGCGGTCGCTGGCGAGGATCCCATTTCTCCATGAGGGGAATGTTGGGTTGCACTGCAGCAACGCGGATCGGTTCCCTCGACGGCTGCGTCCAAGCGGTGTGCTGTCCGAAAATACCGGTGGCGACGATCGCTGCGGTGCCCGCACCTCCCGCGAGCCAAATCCGCGCATTGCGCGGGCTGCACAGTGCCTCGGCGCCCAGACAGCCAAGCCCTACCATCAGCCACGAGCAGCCATACACGCCTAATAGCGGTATCCAACCGGCGAGGGGCGAGTCCAACACCCCATATCCGGCGAAGGCCCAGGGGAAGCCGGTGAGTAAAAAGGTTCGCAGCACTTCGAATAGCACCCACAGCGAGGCAAACTGAACGACCCTCCAACCGGACTGAGTACCTGAAAACCTGACGTAGAGGTGTGCTTGCAGAGAAAATAGCAATGCCAGCCCAGCACAAAACAGGACCGTCAGCACAACTGCCAGCCATACCGGCGTTGGGCCATACACGTGAATGCTGATATAGATCCACGACACGCCGGCGCCAAAAAATCCAATGCCGTAGGCCAATCCAGCGCGCCATGGTGCGAGTAGGTCAGTGCTATTCAAGACAACGTAGAGGATGCCTGCACTGAGGGGGATGGCGGGCCAAAAATCAAACGGAGACAACCCCAGAGCAAAAATTAGCCCAGCCAACGCAGCCAGCCCGGTTGTCCTTACTCCGGCGTGCATTACTCCGCCGGATTAGCGTCAGGCAAAGGTCTGACGGCGAGGCTATTCAGGCGACGTTCGTCAGCATCAATCACAGTGAATTCAAAGCGGTCTAATTTAATTGACTGATTTGCGCTGGGGAGTTGACCAAAAGCGTTGATCACGAGGCCGCCAATCGTATCGAATTCCTCGTCGCTAAACAGCGTGTCGAAGTACTCGTTAAAGTCCTCAATCGGGGTGAGCGCTTCTACGAGGTACTCGTCGTCACCACCTTTTCTGATGTGCTGTTCTTCCTCGATATCGGTTTCGTCCTCAATCTCACCGACAATTTCCTCAAGCACGTCCTCAATGGTGATAAGTCCAGCAATGCCACCGTACTCGTCGATGACGATCGCCATATGGTTGCGGTTTTGACGAAACTCCCGCAACAGCACGTTTAGCCGCTTGCTCTCGGGTACAGCGATGAACGGTCGCATCAGCTCGCGAATGGGTGGAGCCTCTCCCTCGTGCTGGATTAGCGGTAACAAATCCTTGGCGAGCAGTATCCCGATGACGTCGTCAATGCCATCGCCTATGACTGGATAACGCGAGTGGCCAGCCGTGACGATTTGGGCCAACACCTCAGACAATCCCTTGTCGGAATCAATCACGACCATCTGAGCACGGGGGATCATGATGTCTCTGACTTGCATGTCGCTGACCAACAGCGCGCCTTCCATGATCTTTCTGGCATCCTCGTCGATAATCTCGTGCTCTTCGGCAAGAGACAGCACACCCGTGAGGTCAGATTTGGTCTGGGGTTCACCACTGATAAAGTGAGTGAGTCGATCGATCCAGGATCGTTCTTCTCCCTCGGATTTTCGTTCGTCGTTCACGGTTGGGCCCCCTCCAAGGGCTCGGTTAACTCATAGGGATTTGGAAAGCAGAATCGCTCTAGAAGTTGAACCTCCAGAGCTTCCATAATCTCGGCGTCTGCGGGCATCTGGTGATCGTGACCCAACAGGTGCAACACACCGTGAATGATCATATGGGCCCAGTGGGCCTCCTCGAGTTTGTGTTGCTGCTTCGCTTCGCTTCTTACCACTGGCGCGCAGATGACGAGATCTCCCAGCAACCCTGACGGAGTCCCCGGGGGCAGCTCGGCAGGGAAGGACAGGACATTGGTTGCCTGGGGTTTTGATCGATACTTCTCGTTAAAACGTGTTGCCTCTTCTATATCGGTGATCCGGATGCAGATCTCAGGGGGTTCATTTCCGGCCGTACTTGCGGTTGCCAAGGCTGCCGTTATCCAAGCCTGGATAGTTTCATCAGCGGGCGTTGGCGCATGTGTGGAGCGCTCTACGGTTACCAATACGGTCACGTCGGACCCTCACTCGAAACACTTTGATTCGCTTTTTCATGGGCTTCGTAGGCGCTGACCACTCTTTGCACCACGGGGTGGCGCACAACATCCTTGTTGCCAAACTCAGTAAATGTAATTCCCGCGACGTCGTCTAGGACCTCCTTGGCATGGGTCAATCCACTTTGCGTTCCTTTCGGCAGGTCAATTTGGCTGGTATCGCCGGTGACGACTGCGGTCGATCCAAAGCCAATTCTCGTCAGGAACATCTTCATTTGTTCCCGCGTCGTATTTTGCGCTTCATCGAGAATGACAAAGGCGTGGTTGAGTGTTCTACCTCGCATAAATGCGAGTGGTGCCACTTCAATAACGTGCCGCTCTATGTACCTATTGACGGTCTCAAAGCCCAACATTTCGTAAAGCGCGTCGTACAAAGGGCGCAGATAAGGATCGACCTTTTGTGAGAGATCGCCGGGCAGGAAACCCAACCGCTCGCCTGCCTCGACCGCGGGGCGCACCAGCAGAATGCGTTTGACTTGCTCTTCAAGGAGCGCTCGGACGGCGCAGGCGACCGCCAAATAAGTCTTTCCGGTCCCCGCTGGGCCAATGCCGAAGTTAATGTCATGGCCTGCGATAGCGCGGACGTAGTCCTTTTGGTTGCCGCCGCGGGGCGTTACCGAGAGTCGCTTGGTGCGAATCACGCCGGCGCCATCATGCTGGCTCTGGTCGTCGCGGGATTTCACCAGATACTCGAGGTCAGATTCTTGTAAGCGGAGATGAATGGTTTCGGGGCTGAGCTGCATGCCGTTGTCGACTTCAGCGTAAAGTGCGCGTAGCAGTGAAGCCGCCATCTCGCATCTCAGTGGGGTACCGGAGAGTTCGAAAACGTTGCTTCGGTTTCGTATCGTAACGTCGAGGCGCTTCTCGATCTGCCGCAAATGCCCGTCCAGCTGTCCGCAGAGGACCGCCAGATTTCTCGCGTCATTGGGTTCAAGGGAGAGGATAAGTTGCGAGGCTACTCCCGATGGAGTGACCTCGGGCGCCGATTGATCTGTGTTCAACGGTTTTCACGCCGCCTCTTTCACACTGGGCTAGAAACGATACCCGCCTCACGGGCGGAGTCAACCATTGTTGATGTTATTTGGGCTTATTCTGGGAGGCGGCCCAGCAGAGAATTGCTATAGGCGGCGGTGATATCTACGTCCACAAAATTGCCGATGAGCTCGGTTTGGGTACACGCGAAATTGACCACCCGATTATTCTCGGTGCGGCCAGAGAGTTGTCCGGGGTCTTTTTTCGCATAGCCAGTGACCAAAATCCGCTGCCGGGTTCCCACCATACGTGCCGAGATTTGCTGGGCTTGCTGGGCAATGCGGCCCTGCAGAATGTGTAAGCGCTCTTTTTTGACAGATTCGGGTGTGTCGTCTACTAGATCGGCGGCGGGCGTGCCCGGACGCGCGCTATAGATAAAGCTAAAAGAGGTATCGAAACCAATTTCCTCGATTAACTTCATTGTGGCGGCGAAATCGTCCTCCGTCTCACCGGGGAAACCAACGATAAAGTCCGATGACAGCGAGATATTCGGCCTGAGCCTCCGCAGGGCACGAATCGTTGCCTTGTACTCCAGCGTGGTATGACCGCGCTTCATCGCCATCAAAATACGATCAGAGCCACTCTGAACCGGCAGGTGCAGGTGATCGACCAGCGCGGGAATTTCCCCATAGCAGGCGACGATAGCTTCTGAGAACTCAACCGGGTGCGAGGTGGTGTATCGAATTCGCTCAATGCCGGGAACTAGATTCACTAGATGAAGCAGCTCGGCAAAGTCCACGATCTCGTTCAGGTGGTTTCGCCCCCGGTAGGCATTTACATTTTGCCCGAGCAAATTCACTTCCTTGACGCCGCGGTCTGCAAGCCCCGCTATTTCCGCAATAACGTCATCGACCGGGCGCGATACTTCTTCACCCCGCGTGTAGGGCACAACGCAGAAAGTACAGTACTTGCTGCAGCCTTCCATAATCGAGACAAATGCAGAAGGACCGTCCACGCTGGGTTCTGGCAGTCGATCAAATTTTTCAATTTCAGGGAAGCTGACGTCGACGACTACGGGCTCACCCTGTCGGCGGTGTTCGATCATTTCGGGCAGCCGATGCAGTGTCTGTGGGCCAAAGATGAGATCCACAAAAGGTGCGCGCTTTCCGATCTCGGCACCTTCCTGACTGGCGACACACCCCCCGACGCCGATGATGACAGCGGGATTCTTTTGCTTGAGTCGCTTCCAGCGTCCCAGCTGGTGGAATACCTTTTCTTGGGCTTTCTCTCGAATCGAGCAGGTATTGAGCAACAGCACATCTGCATCCTCTGGCGAGGCCGTCATCACCAGTCCATGGCTTTCGCCCAGCAGATCCGCCATGCGCGCAGAGTCATACTCGTTCATCTGGCATCCATGGGTTTCTACAAACAGTTTTTTACTGTCGGGGTCGGTCACGCGTTGCTGTCCGCATATGCTTAGTTACTGTGGCCGCGGAGTATAGCGCCTCGGCTCCAAAAATCCCGTGTTGTGCTGGAGCTTTAGCTGGAAAGTGTTACCATTCCGCCCCTTTTTGCAGCGCCACCTCGGTTTGCCGGGAGCCAACATGCCTTCTCAGCCCATTTACAAAGTGATCTTTCACAATGGAGGTCAGGTTTACGAGGTCTTTGCCAGACAAATCTACCAAAGCGATATGTGGGGTTTTGTTGAGGTGGAGGAACTGGTATTTGGCGAGCGCTCTCAGATTGTCGTCGACCCCGGCGAGGAAAAGCTGAAAAACGAGTTTGCGGGCGTTAAACGGAGCTACATCCCGTTGCAGGCCATCATCCGAATTGACGAGGTTGAAAAAGAGGGAGCTGCGCGTGTCTCAGACGCTAGCAGCGCAAAAATCGCCCCTTTCCCGATGTCGCCGCAGCCGATCATGCCCTCTAAGGGAGACGAGTAAGCCACCGCTTTTCGCGAGTAGACTGCGCCCCGGCGGTGCCGTTTTAGCCTAGCACTCATACCCCTCCCTCGACCTCGTGATCCTGATCCACGCTCGCGATGTCGGCCCGGGCAAGGGCTATGGCGCCTTGAAAAACGAACCGCCCCCCCCCAGATATTGACCATTGGATGAGTCAGCGACAGTTGGCACGGAGAGGCCGAGTGGATCAAGAAGAGCAAAATCAACGAGATGGCGACGTGTTGCCCGCAGAAACTGCGGAACAGGGCGACTACGGCGTCGCAGCGCCCGCGCTGGCGGACGAGGTTCTGCCTGACACGCTGGTGCTGTTGCCATTGCCCGGCCGCCCTTTCTTTCCCGGCCAGGTGCAACCGGTGTCATTCAACCCCGACAACTGGCAAGCAACCCTCGATGCCATAGCGCAGCAGGGTTCCAGGCTTTTGGGTCTCGCTTTTGTCGACAAGCCTGATCCCGGATCAGTCCGGCCCGATGAATTCCCTGAAACAGGGTGCGTGGTCAGATTACATCGACCGCCGGGTATGTCTGACCACGCCGGACATTTTCTGGCCCAGGGCCTGCGCCGATTTCGGATAGTCAGATGGCTGAGCGAGACTAGCCCGCTCATCGCCCAAGTGGAGTACCCACGTTCTCAGGGTGATCGTGACAGCGACGAGATAAAGGCCTACGCCATGGCCGTTATTGCCGCGATCAAAGAGCTTTTGCCGTTGAATCCGCTCTACAGCGAAGAACTGAAACAGCATATTGGGCAATTCAATCCAAACCAGCCGGGGTTGCTCGCCGACTTTGCCGCAGCCTTGACGACTGCCAGTGGTGACCGTTTGCAAGAGGTTCTGGAGACGCTCCCTCTGACGCGTCGTATGAATATCGTGCTGGAGCTTTTGAAGCGAGAGCGGGAGGTAGCAGAGCTTCAGGGCCAGATCACCACGCAAGTTAACGAGAAGGTTTCGGCAAATCAGAGAGAATTTTTTCTGCGCGAGCAGATGAAGGTGATCGAGAAGGAATTGGGTCTCTCCAAAGACGACAACACCTCTGATCTTGAGCGGTTCAGGCAGCGCCTTGAAAAGCTGGATCCGCCGCAAAAGGTAGTGGATAGGCTTGAGGAGGAGTTCAGTAAGCTACAGGTACTGGAGTCAGGATCACCCGAGTATGGGGTAACGCGCAATTATCTGGATTGGGCGACATCGGTGCCTTGGGGCATCCAGTCGCAGGATAATCTTGACCTGGGTCATGCGCGAAACCAACTCGACGCCCACCACGATGGTCTGGATGACGTGAAGTCACGGATCATTGAATTTCTCGCCGTCGGCGCCTTCAAGGGCAGCATTGACGGCTCGATTCTGCTGCTCGTGGGTCCGCCGGGGGTTGGTAAAACCAGTATTGGCAAATCCATTGCGGCGGCGTTGGACCGACAATTTTTTAGATTCAGCCTTGGCGGCATGCGCGACGAGGCAGAGATTAAAGGGCATCGTCGCACTTATATTGGCGCCATGCCGGGCAAACTCGTGCAGGCCTTAAAGGAGGTCGAAGTTACGAATCCGGTCATCATGCTCGACGAAATCGACAAGATCGGTAGCTCCTTTCAAGGGGACCCTGCATCAGCCTTGTTGGAGGTGCTGGATCCCGAGCAAAACGGTGAGTTTCTCGATCATTATCTGGACTTGCGGATCGATTTGTCCAAGGTCTTGTTCATTTGCACCGCGAACCAACTCGACACGATACCTGCCCCGCTCCTCGATCGCATGGAGGAGATCCGATTGTCGGGCTACATCGCAGAAGAAAAGTTTGCGATCGCCAAAAACCACTTGTGGCCGAAATTACTCGAGCGCCACGGTGCGCAACCCAAGCAGATTCGAATTAACGACGCAGCATTGCGCCTTGTGATTGACTCATACAGTCGTGAGGCGGGCGTGCGCGGTTTAGAAAAGAAGTTGAGCGCGCTGGTGCGAGCATCCATTCTTGAGATGGTCGAGCAGGGCGCCCAGCGCACCCGTATTGGCAAGCGCGAAGTCGAAGATACCCTCGGTCGACCGAGGTTCAAAGCTGAGCGCGCATTGCGTGGTAAGGGGGTTGTTACGGGGCTGGCATGGACCGCGATGGGGGGCGCAACCCTCAGTATCGAGTCTTCGAAAATCCATACCTTGAATCGCGGATTCAAGCTGACGGGACAGCTGGGCGACGTGATGAAGGAGAGCGCCGAGATCGCCTACAGCTACGTGGTGGCGCATTTGCGCGAATTCGGCTGCGAACCCGATTTTTTTGATATGTCGATGGTGCATCTCCACGTGCCGGAGGGCGCCACACCCAAAGACGGTCCCAGCGCCGGCATCACCATGGCAACCGCTTTGCTGTCTCTGGCGCGAGGTGATCGGCTGCGTCGTCCATTGGCTATGACGGGCGAACTCACCCTCACGGGTCAGGTACTTCCCGTTGGAGGTATTCGCGAAAAGGTTATTGCTGCCCGTCGTGCCAAAATTGACGAGGTCATTCTGCCCTTTGCCAACCGTGGCGATTACGAAGCGTTGCCCGAGTACCTAAAGGTGGGACTCGAGGCGCATTTTGTTCGGACTTATCGGGAGGTTTTCGATGTGGTTTTCGATACCTCCCAAGAGCGGCGCCAACTGCACTAGCCGCTGCGCTTCAAACGGGATGTTGAGCAGTCAGGATTGCCCGTCGAGGCGCGGGGAAGCCCTCGATGGTGAGCGATGCGTCCTTCGGGTCGAGGAAGTCTGCGAGGGACTGGAATGTCATCCAAGACGTACTGCGCTGCTCCTCAAGGGTTGTAGTGGTGACATCCACAATGTCTGCGTGTTCGAATCCCGCGTTGACTAGCCATTCTTGCGCCAGACCGGGGCTGGGGAGCTGCCAAACATTGCCCATGCGTGCGTAGCGACCCTTGGGCTCGAGAAGCGCGTGGCTGTCGCCGTCGATCACCAGTGTTTCCAGCACCAATTGGCCCCCGGGCCGCAATTTATTTTTCAAGCTGCGCAAATGGGCCATTGGATCTCGTCGGTGATACAACACACCCATTGAGAAAACCGTGTCGAATACCGGTAAGTCCTCCGGCATTGCCTCGAGGGTCATTGGTAGAACATAAATACCCGGCAGGGGAAGATAATGATGGATGGCTTTGAACTGGAGTATAAAAAGCGGTGTGGGATCGATGCCGATGACTTCAGACGCACCCGCCCCAAGCATCCGCCAACAGTGATAACCATTGCCACATCCGACATCCAGCACGCGTCGCCCCTGCAAGGGTTCAATGGCTTGCTTTAGGCGATCCCACTTCCAGTCGGACCGCCACTCGGTATCAATGTGCAAGCCGAAAAGCGCAAACGGACCTTTGCGCCAGGGATGCAGGCCCCTTAGCGCACTCTCGAGTAACCTGAGCTCACCATCGCTGGCCTGACCGGCTACTCCGACACTCGGGGCGTTGAGAATATGCTTTTTTCCTATGACCTCGGGCAACTGAGACAGCGCCTTGCGCCAACGAGGGATGTCTCCATACCGTTCGACTGAGAGTCCTTCAGCGAGAAGCGCGGGTAATGTCTCGATCCATCGCGCCAAAGGCCCGACTGTCCACCGTTCTTTAAGTGCCCTCCAGTCACTCTGCAACTCGGGAGGGGGGATCATGCGATGGCGATGAAAGAGGCGAAGTTAAGGCATTGAAACCAGACATCGCATTGGCTGAAGCCGGCATGCTTAAGCCGGTCGAAATGTGCCTCTCGGGTCTCGGGTAACAGCACATTTTCCAGGGCATCACGTTTCTGGGCGATTTCGAGGTCGCTGTACCCCTGCTGTCTTTTGAAGTCGTGGTGCAGATCTATCAGACGTCGGTTCAGTTCATTATCTTTAAGCGTTATTTTTTCCGAGAGAATCAAGAGGTCTCCCGGCATCAACGCCTGCCTGATGCGCGTCAACACAGCCTCGCGTTGAGCGATGGGCACGAACTGCAGCGTGTAATTCATAATGACCACGCTGGCGTCATCCAGCGCTACGTCCGCAATATCGCCAACCTCGAGCGTGATCAATTTCCCCTCTGGAAATTGGGCAAGGTGACTGCGGGCTGCGGAGAGCATGGCCTCGGAATTGTCGATCCCGATCAGCTTACAGTGTTGGCAGGCAGGCTCCTTTGCAACCGAGAGCAGTGAGGCTCCCAAGGAACACCCGAGATCGTAAATGGTGGTGTTTGCGCGGGCATGTCGTGCGGCCATGACACCTGTCATCGCTATCACCGTGGTATAGCCGGGCACTGAGCGACTGATCATGTCGGGGAAGACCGACGCGACCGCCTCGTTGAACCTGAAAAGGCCGCCCTCGGGCAGTGGCTCTGCATACAATTGGTCGCGTAACGGCGTGGGGGAGGGTCGAGCCACGCCGGCGCCATCCCCCGGTGCGAGTATTTCCGGGGGTAGTACCTGCTTGGGTGGATCCTGCTGATTCATGGTGAGCATTGTGTTGTTGATGGGGACCGAGAGCATAACAGGGCTTGTTGCGCGCCCTCACACTTCCGCATACTCTCGCGCTCTTGACGCGTCTAGTTTGCCAGAGATTCACATGTTTGATTCCTTACCGGTGCTCCCACCTGACTCTATTCTCGGTTTAGCTGCCGCCTGTCGCGCAGACCCAAATCCAGACAAAGTTGACCTTACCCTCGGCGTTTACATGGACGAGACCGGTCTCTGTCCGGTTTTTGCGTCGGTGCAAAAGGCGCAGCATGAGCTGGTGAGCGATGAACTGACCAAGGTCTATATGCCTCCCGTTGGCGATGCGGCATACCTGTCAGGAATTCGCTCGCTGGTGCTGGGTCCTGCACTGGAAGATCGGTTGGGCAACCGGGTCACGGCTGTGCAAACCCCGGGGGGTTGCGGTGCAGTGCGATTGGGTGCCGAGGTCTTGCATGCGGCAGCACCGGATACGACTGTTTGGGTCAGCGATCCCACTTGGCCGGTACATATTCCTTTGATGGGATCCGTTGGCCTTAAGCTCAAGACCTACCGGTATTACTCCCCTCAGCTCAAGGGGCTCGATTTTGATGCCATGCTGGCAGATCTCGAACAGGCTTCCCCGGGAGACGTGGTTTTACTGCATGGCTGCTGTCATAACCCCAGCGGCGCCGATCCCTCCGCAGAGCAGTGGCAGCAATTGGCGTCACTGCTGGCCGATAGGCAGCTGTTACCCATGATTGATTTTGCTTATCAAGGCATGGGCGCTGGCCTCGATGAGGATGCACAGGGATTGCGCAGCGTTTTGGCCTCTGTCCCGGAAATGATTGTTGCCGTTTCCTCCTCAAAGAATATTGGTTTGTATCGTGAGCGTGCCGGCGCGGTTATTTTTATTGGCGGAGATGATCGCGCGGCGGAGGCCATGGCGAGTCAGGCCATCGCCGCGGCGCGCCGGGTCTATTCTATGCCGCCTGCCCATGGCGCGCTGTTGGCGGGGCGCGTGTTGTCCAACCCAGCGCTACAGCGGGCCTGGGTGCAAGAGCTTGAGCAAATTTGTGGCAGGATCAATGGTCTGCGTGCGAGCTTTCGCGACGCTTTGGTGGCGGCGACAGGGAGAGATTTTGACTTCATTGGTCGCGAGAACGGAATGTTCTCCTTTCTGGGGTTATCAGTCGAGCAGGCCCAGCGGCTGAGAACCGAAAAATCGGTCTACATGCTGGATTCATCACGTATCAATATCGCCGGCCTGAACGCCGCGAATTTGTCCCGTGTTGTGGACGCGGTCGTTTCCGTACTGTAGCGCCCGGGGTTCATCCTTCCAGCGCTACGAGCCGCTCGAGTGCTTCATCCAGTGCGTTTTCAGCGGCACTGATAGCCGTCATGACTTGTGCAACGGTATCAGGGGCTTGATCGTAAAATCCCGGCTCAGAAATTGACGCCAGTAGCGCCGCGTGCTCGCTTTCGAGCCGTTCGATCTTGTCGGGGAGCGCGTCGAGCTCTCTTTGCTCTTTGTAGCTGAGTTTGGCTTTTTTTGGGGGCTTTGGAGTAACACTCGAATTCTTAGCTGCCTGACCTTGCTCCGATTCGCCTGGCGCTGTGGCCTGGTCCTGCTCTGGCGCTCTAGTTGCGCTAAGCGGTGTCAGTTGCCCACCGCGCGCCTCCCAATCACTGTAACCGCCCGCCTGTTCTTCGACGACGCCGTTCTCCTTCATCACCAGCAGGCTCGTGACTACCTTGTCTAAAAAATGCCGGTCATGACTGACCACAATGACGGTTCCCTTGAACTCGAGCAGTATCTCCTCGAGCAGTTCCAAGGTCTCTATGTCTAAATCATTGGTCGGCTCGTCCAGCACCAGAAGATTCGCTGGTCGAGTGAAGAGTCGAGCGAGGATGGCGCGGTTGATTTCTCCGCCGGAGAGCGCTTTCACTGGCGTGCGCACCCGGTCCGGAGAGAATAAAAAATCGCCAAGATAACTGATGGCGTGTCGTCGTTGGCCATTAATCTCGATGAACTCCTGACCGCCACAGACGTTGTCAATCAGATCTCGCTCCGGTTGAAAGGTATCCCGGAGCTGGTCGGAGTAGGCAATCTGAAGTTGGGTTCCGCGTAAGACCTCGCCCTTGCTGGGGGCAAGCTCCCCGAGTAGAAGTTTGATAACGGTGCTTTTGCCCACTCCATTTCTGCCGACAATCCCGATGCGATCTCCCCGCTGAATAATGGTGGAGAAATCTTTGATCAGATCCTGATTCTCGTACCCGAAGCTGACTTCCCTAGCTTCCGCCACACGCCGCCCGGAGCGGGTAGCATCCTCCAGGGTCATCCGCCCCCGGCCAACTGCCGCTCGGCGCTGTGCACGTTCCTCGCGCATGGCTTTGAGCGCCGTCACCCGGCCCTCATTTCGGGTCCGGCGAGCTTTTATACCCTGTCTAATCCACACTTCTTCCTGCGCGAGCTTCTTGTCAAATAATGCCTCGGCTCTGGCTTCCGCGGCAGCCTGCTGTTCTCTTTGAATCAGAAACTGTCGGTAGTCCGATTGCCACAGGGCGAGATGCCCCCGGTCAAGCTCGCCTATTCGATTGCACACTCTCTGCAAAAAACGACGGTCGTGGGTGATGAGCACAACCGCGCCAGCAAACTGCATGACCTCCTGTTCAAGCCAGTCAATAGCAGGGATATCGAGGTGGTTGGTTGGCTCGTCAAGTAGCAAGAGGTCGGGATCGGTTACCAGCGCTCGAGCCAGCGCCGCGCGCCTGCGCCACCCGCCGGACAGCGCTTTCAGCGGGGTGTCGCCCGCAAGCTTCATTTGATCCAGCACTTTTTCAATGCGTTGGCCCATAGTCCATCCGTTGCGGTGCTCTAGCTCGGCATGGATAGCATTGAGTTCTTGCAAGGTGCTCTCAGCATTGCTCTGAATCAGTAAGTGGTATCGGGATAACAATTCCCCGATCTCAGCGAGACCCGTGGCGACGTAGTCAAAAACTGTTAAGTCACCATCCTCGGGGAGTGACTGCTCGAGAAAAGCGATTCTGGCGTCGGGCTGCTGCCATCGTTCCCCGGACTCAGGCGCCAACTCCCCAGAAAGGATACGAAGCAACGTCGACTTGCCCGCGCCATTTCTGCCCAACAATCCCAGCCGTTCTCCTTTGCCCAGTGTCAGACTGACTTTATCGAGTAATATCCGGGTGCCGATGCTGTAATCGATTTGATCGAGACGGACATAAGACATGAGGGGGCTCCTGAGTGCGCTCAGTGTAGGGCAGAACGGATCCTTTGCGCGCTTTTCGGTAGAATAGGGGGCCTCGGGGGGGCAACATCATGACGACACTGACGATGGAAGCGCAGCAAAATGCGCGTTGGATAGCGGGCTGGCTCGGCGTGTGCGCCGTGACGATTTTGGGCATGATTTTACTGGGAGGGGTGACCCGGCTGACCGAATCGGGTTTATCCATGGTGGATTGGCGCCCCATCATGGGAATTATCCCGCCGCTGACCGAGACCCAGTGGCTCGACACCTTTGCCGCTTATCAACAGTACCCGGAGTATCAAAAGATCAACCAGGGCATGGATCTGGCGGGCTTTAAACAGATTTTCTGGTTCGAATACCTCCATCGTGTGCTCGGCCGATTGATTGGGCTGATGTATTTCATCCCCTTGGTCATTTTCGCCCTGCGGCGAATGATTGCTCCTCAGCTATTGCCAACGCTGGTTCTGCTCCTGTTTTTGGGTGCTGCACAGGGCCTGTTGGGTTGGTACATGGTCAAGAGTGGTCTAGTGGATCGACCTTCAGTATCCCAATACCGGCTGACCGCCCACCTTGGAGTTGCCGTGGCAATTTATGCGCTAATGATGTGGCTTTTGTTCAGAGTTACTGCAGGCCTTTCTCCATCACTCAAGCACATTGGCCCCATGGGCGGTGTGCTGATTGCAGGCGTCTATCTGTTGATTCTTTCTGGCGGATTCATGGCTGGCACTGATGCGGGATTTGCGTATCCAACCTGGCCGCTTATGGGAGAGACTTTTGTTCCCATGGGGTATTACGCGGAGGGGTGGTTAGCCACTTTTGAGGGCGTCGCAACCATTCACTTCAACCATCGGATGCTCGCCTACGCCATAGCCGCGCTGGTGCTGTTCGTTAGTGTCCGCAGTCTGCGCCAGAGCGCCGAGCCGAGGGTGCGCCGAGGCGCGATGTTGATGCTG